>Ga0181380_1000002_pt1 | contig 119816 bp, 101 predicted proteins | sample 3SPOviralmetaG_FD_130116 | JGI IMG/M metagenome (GOLD analysis project Ga0181380, IMG submission 130116) | Marine viral communities from the oligotrophic San Pedro Time Series (SPOT) site, San Pedro Channel, CA, USA - 3 SPOT_SRF_2009-08-19 | ecosystem: Environmental > Aquatic > Marine > Strait... | reverse complement strand
TTTTAAAGTATTAGCAGTAACCTCATCAAACTTTGCTTTAGTCATTACACCTGCTCTTGATGTACTTGCAGCTGCTAATGTTGCATTAGTACCGTCTGATGAATTTACATCAACAGTTGTGTTTGTAGCTGTACCTTCAGAAAGGTTTGTAGTTACGTTTGTTGCTTTTGCAGTGTTAGCAGTAATTTCAGTTACAGTAGCTGAATCTAAATTAACTGTAGCTGCCCCAGTAGTACCACCTGTAACATTAATTCTAGTTCCACTAACAACTTCTGTTATATCACCAAAAGATAATTCTGTCCAGTCAGCAGCTGTTGTACCAAGACAAGCCATTACTACATTGTTAGTAGTATTGTAATATATCTTACCTTCTTCTGGTGAAGGGTTTGTGGTTAAATGCTGTAATACTGCATTTAATGCTTGATTATCATTAAGATCTATATTTCCTTGGACATCTAGATCGTGTAAAAATTTAATTGCCATTTCTTTTTGTTTTTATCTGTTAATTAAAATATGCTTTTCCTGAAAAAGTAGATTTAAACTTTAATGTTACATTATTATCATCAACGTATTCTACTTCTCCTATTACTTTTGTCCCAGCTGAATCTACAACTGTTACGCTTGGCTTTTTTCCTAAACCATGAGTCACACTCCAAGTTGCAGATGATGCTGATTGAACATGTTCATATGTTTTATCTCCTCCTGCATTGCTTAATATTGCAAAGTTCCCAATGTCCAATCCTCCTGCCATAACATTATTTCTTATTAGCAAATTTTTCTATACCAGCTATCCCAAAACATCCTAAAACAACCCAAACAAATGAGTCATATACAAATTCATTAATAGCTAGATCTCTCCCTAACCAACCTGTTAATAAATCTAATATCATAACAAGAACCATTATTACAAAAGCAATAGCTCCTATAATACTTTTTTCATTCCAATCATTATTATCTTTAAATATATTCATTACTTGCTACATTTTATTGAGCACCATCCTAAACAAACTTTACCAAAAGTTATTGTTTTTATTACTTTACAAAATATTTTTTTCATAGTTATTAAAGTTTAAATCCAAAATTAAGTATTATAAATCTATGATCTACACCAGGATTGCAATACATTTCTAGTATTGTAAATCTTCCTAATCTAATAGACACATCATAGATATTGTCTTTTTTATTTCCTTGTCTCCAAGAATTTATCCAATCTATTTTCATTTTTAAAATATTATATAGTTAATGCCTAGCTTAAAATCATACCAGGTTCTGTTCCAATATTTGTTATATGTACCTTCAACAAATGTTCCTAAATGTTTAGTTATCTTAGTTCCAAATATTAATCCACCAGAATAATCATACCATTGTTTTCCATCATTAAAATTAAAATAAGAGTATTCACCTCCATCATTATAGTGCCAAGGCATAACGTTAGCCCAAGCATGTGTCCAAAAAGTTTTAGTGTAATAGTAATAATCAAATCCTACAACTAAAGAATGGTTCCATTGTGAAGGAAGCTTATTTCTTTTTCTAGTTGTATAATCTTGAAGTACTTCAGGAATAACTACGGCTTCCCATACTTCTGAGCTTGTCGCAACAACATTCCCAGCTGGGTCATAATATTCACTGTTAAATACATCAACATTATATCCTTCTTGTAAAGCTAAATATGTGTAATGCAAATTCCCATTACTCAGCTTCCATTCTTCTAGAGGATCAAATCCATATGGCTCAGCAATTCTATGTGCTAACCCTATGTTTAAAGATAACTTATTATTTACTTCATATTTATATCTTTCAGACATTTCAAAATACTCAATGTCTGCAAAACCATCTCTTAGATATTCTATTTTAGTAAGCCATTTGTTTTCAACATACCTAATAAAGTGTTGTTGATCTAAGTACTCTACACCCTGTACTCTTCGGTAGTCAGCTTCAAATAAAAACTCTAAACCTTTTACTTTTCCTATCGTTGCTGCATCTGAAAATGATGTCTCTGTACCATCGTAAAATGTATTAGCTCTGTTCTCATATCCAAATCTTGCAATCTTTCGTATCCCTAATGATACTGAATAATCATACGGGGTTTCAATAGTTTGAGTTTCAAGACCGTTTGTAACAGAATATATATCAACGTCTGATATAGATGTACCTCCATTTATTGCACCATAGAATGTAGAAAATTTAAAAGTTTTCTTTAAATCTAATTGGCCAAAACTAAATAGAGGTAAACAAAGTAGTATTAATATCAGTTGTCTAATCATTTTATTACTGTTTAGTAAAGTAAGCGTATTCTAATAATACACCATCAGCTGATACTGTACCTGAAGCTAATGCAGATAAACCTTCTCCTGCTTTTACTGGTATAAATACAAATTCACCTGGTGATAATTGAGCAAATGCTGCACCGCTTGCTGCTGTAGTTTCTGTTACACCTAAAGAAGGTTGAGAAGCTCCTCCAGTAATTGTCATAGCAATTGTAAAAGGATCTCCAGGATTAGCTCCTGTTATGGTTATTACTCTACCATTTGCTGTTGCTGTTAACACACCTGCTGTTGCTTGAATAGCTGTTGCAATTGCGGTAAATGTAGCTGCATGTGAAGTTGCATAATTAATTGCAGATAAAGCTGTACCGTCTACTGTTACTACTATTGAATTACTTGCTACTAAATCAGCATTTAAAGTAATTGTACTAACTTCTCTAACAGGTGCACCGTCTCCTATAGTTGCAATATTTACTGTATTTGTAGAAGCAGTTGTACCGTCAGATTTAAGTGACATGTGTTTTACGTATGCATATTTATTATCAACACTAGCTGGTACAAGTGTTGTAGGTGTATTAATTGGAGCTACTGCTCTAGATACACCAATGTTTGGTGGTTTCACAGATAAAGCTTTTGTTAAAGTAAAGCTTAATGGATCTGTAGTCACATCTGAGCTAGCCAGTGTGAGCGTTGCGTTTAAGGTTGCCATAGTTTCTAATTTTTAATTATTTGTTTTGTTATTAATTTATTTATTTTAATGGTGTAAATACCTTTAGTTAAGGTGCTCATATCTAATATAGTGATATTTTCTCTCTTTATTATCATTTGACCTAAAGGATTATACACTTCAATGTCTGCTTCTTTACTAATATTTAACAGACCTTTAGTTGGATTTGGATATAAAAATATATCTTCTCCAGCAATTCTAGCAGGAGGTTGTGGTCCTGTCCAACCATCAGAACAATAATTGTATGTAGCTTGACATATGTCATCCCACTCATTGTTACAACAATAATCATCTACATCTATAACCCAAGCATAACAACCATCATTTAAAAAGTATGGTTCTCCAGGTTCTGTTGCAGTACAGTTAGCTGCATATAAACAACCTAATGAATCATGTCCTAATATTACATTTGCTTCTGGGTTAAAGTTCCACGCATTTGGATCCATGCATCCGACAATTGCTTCAATACAAGAACCATTTTCAGTATTAGCCAACGGATCATAGTTAATAGCAGTACTATCCATACAACCGTAAATGAAAGAGATACAACTAAAGTCTTCCGTATTAGCGGATGGGTTGTAGTTAAGCATAGTAGGGTCAGTGCACCCATAAATGAAAGGTATACAAGAATTATTGTCAACATTGGCTAGAGGATTATAGTTATACATAGTGCTGTCTGTACATCCATATATAGGAAGTATGCAGCTAAAGTCATCTGTGTTACAAGTATCACAGTAATTTAAAGCTATAGGATTTGTACAACCATATATTATTGGCAGACAAGATCCATTATCCACATTAGCTAGTGGATCGTAATTAAAGGCTGTACTGTCCATACACCCATAGATAGGTAAAACACAGCTAAAATCATCTGTATTAGCAAAGGGGTCATAATTTAATGCGCTTGGATCAGTACAGCCGTATATAAATGGTACACAAGTACCGTTGTTAGTGTTTGCTGTAGGGTCATAATTAAACTGTGTTGAATCTGTACACCCATATATAAACGGTATACATGATCCGTTGTCAGTATTAGCTAAAGGATTATAGTTGTGCATTGTAATATCAGTACAACCGTATATGATCCCTATACATGTTGAATCATCAGTGTTTGCTAATGGATCATAGTTTAGAGCTGCAGGATTGGTGCAGCCATATATAAATGGAATACATGAATTATTGTTTGTATTAGCCAAGCTGTCATAATTAAAAGCTAATGCGTCAGTACATCCAAAGATTACAGGTATACAAGATCCGTCATCTGTATTAGCAGCTGGGTTGTAATTAAATTGTGTATCATCCATACAACCATATATTACAGGAATACATGATGCTGGATCATTTGTGTTTGCAGCTGGGTTAAAATTAAATGCTGCAGTATCCATACATCCTATTACTTCAGCTACACATGATCCATCGTCTGTGTTTGCTAAAGAGTCATAGTTAAATGCAATTGGGTTTGTGCATCCTAGTAGTACAGGCATACATGATCCATCACTAGTATTTACATCTATTAATGAATCACCCACAGGTTGTATATAATTAAATGCTGTTGCGTCTAAACATCCTAAAATTGTTGGTATGCAGTAATCACCACAATTTGGTACTGCTGTATATTTGTTCCAGAAAGGACTATCAAAAGCTTGCAGTGCTCCTTGTCCGTTGTTAGCAAAAGGATTTGTTCCTTCTTCTAATAGTACATCATCATAAACATTTATTAATTTAAAAGAATTATGCCATGTTTGGAATTGAACTTCTTCAGGTGGAGTTTGTGGTCCTCCTATTTCAAAGTAATATACATTTACAGGAACATCAGAATCTAATATTATATTAAAGGTATCACTATATATACCAGGACCTATTGTATAAGTCCAACTCATAGGGCCTTGTGTTATACCTAAATAAGAATTACCCCAACCATCTCCAGCGTCATCTTCTAAGATTAATCTATAATTACAATCAGGAACTAAATCTAGTATTGTTGCATTAGGGTCGTAGTTAAATGCAGCTGGGTCAGTACAACCATAAATATGTAATGTTGAACATGAACCGTCATCAACGGTTGCTAAAGAATTATACTCTACATAATCATCATCTGTACAACCATAGACAGGAGGTGTTATATTACACGGTACGCCATTAAGAGGAGATGAATAAGCAGTATAACCAAAATCAGGATCAGGTAGCATCCATATAGTATCTCCATTACAATCATATATAACTACATTACCATCTAAAGAACCTCCAGAAGTAGAACCGGCTAAACCGTCTCCGTATGAATCATTAAGTATTAATTCAAATCCAGCACCTTGATCTATACAAAAATTGTATGTAAAAGTTTGACCAATATCATTAAAGTTATATGTACCTATAATAGCACTGTCTATTACACCACCACTATTCATTAACCATGATGTTTCACCTGGCCAATTGTCAAGTGTAAGCTCCATTGTTATTTGATATTCTGTTGCTGTATCACATATAGTACCTGAACAAGACCCATCGTCTATAGTAGCCCAAGGATTATATGATGGTTGTGTTGGATCTGTACACCCAGGTATACAAGCATACGGTGTAAAAAACATTGTATCTGCTAAAGAACCGTCAGCAAATTCTAATACTAAATAATGTTCTTCAGTCCAGTTAGGAGGCATTTGACCAGGGCCAGCAGCAGTAGCCCAATCTCTCCAGCCACCTGATGGCCAAAGTCCAGGGACAGTAATACTATAACCGCTTTCACTACCGTAATATAATTTAACTACATCACAATTGTTATTGCTAGTTGTTTCCCATGCAAAAGAAATGGCTGCTTGACTACCCCAACACATTTGAAATGCAGTGTCATTAATAACACCATTACATGGAGGATATATACAAGAGCCATCATCAATTGTAGCATTTGAATCAAAATTTAATGCTAGCGGATCCATACAACCATAAACAGGTGGGGCACAAGGTAATATGTTTACAGTAGTATCTCTAAGAAAAAAAGAACCTAACACTGGGTCCCAATTAATTATCATACCTTGACACAAGTTACGCATTCTAAAGAAAGCAGGTTGTTGTGAAATCCAACCATCTCCGTAACTGTCTGTTAATGTAACTGTGTAAGAACCTGAATCTATAAATATTGTAGTGTCTAATGTTTCATAAGGAGTAGTAGGTTGATGAAACATTGCTGTATCACCATTAGCATTAGATACCATAAAGAAATTAGATTCTGATGGTGCATAAAAATCATATTGTACTTGATAGTTTACCCAAGAATTTTGTGAGCAACATTTTTTTGGTGCTACACAAGATATTATAGTTGCTAATAATATAAATAATAGTTTTCTCATTTTATTTTTTGTTCTTTTTTCCTCCCCAATATTCTACAGCAAAGCCTTCCTCTACCAGGGTTTGATTTACGTTAACATCTTCTACATGTAGTGTACCTAATACTCTTCCGTATTTTCCTACTTCTTTGCTTTCTAAAACAAAGTTTCCTTCTCCTAGCAGTTCTACTAGCCTATCTTTAGAAGCTAAACCTCTAGCTTTTTCTTCAAGATCTCTTGTTCTAGATTCTGGTGTATCAATACCAGCTAATCTTATTCTTTTATGAATAGTAATATCAAAACCTAAGTTTATGTGAGCATCAATGGTATCACCATCTACTACTCTGTCTAATTTTGCTTTATAAGTATACATTAAAAATCACTCATTATTAATTCATCAATTATTTCTTGCATATCTTTTCTAGTTGCTTTCATACTAAATGATATATCAGCTTGAAATCTTTTCATCTCTTCACCGTCTTTAAATACAATAACAGTAGGTACAACTACTATTTCATGTTTAGTTTGTAGTTTAGGTGATTTAGCTATATCAACATATACTATCTCACAATCTGTTAGCTTACCAATGTAAGAAACTTTGTTTGGATCATTCCACTCAGCATTAAAATGTGTAACTACAATTTGACCTGTAGCTTCTGAGCTAACAACCATAAATATTAATATCAGAATATATCCAATAAATATTTTCCAAGCTATACTAATTTTATTCATACCAAATTCCATAAACTTTAACCCCTTTAATTTCAGTATACAATACTTTTTTCTTTATGGGTTTCTCATTCAACTGAGACTGATCCATATACTTAGGGTTCTTACTATTTAGTTTTCTTTTTTTTGCCATTTCTAGCATTCTTTGTGTGAACCGTCACATGAACCGTCCTCAGCTTTTGTTTTACCGCATGCACATTTAGTCATAATTTTTAGTCTTTATTAGTTATTATCTTAATTTATCTATTTTATCTTCCATTCTTCTTAGGTCAACTTTCATTTCATCAACAGCTTTTTCTGTGTTTTCAATTGACAATCTTATGTTTTTATCTTTCATATCAAATTCCATTCTTGATACTGGAGCTGGTGGTGGTTCTGGTAATTGCTTTGCTTCTTCTATATCAGCTTGAAGTGCAAACCACATACCCACTATAGTAAAAATTAAAACCGCTATTCCTGCTAGTGTTTTAAGACTTATTTTAAAGCTAGTGTCTTCGTTTAATTCCTTTGCCATTATTTCTCTATAGGTCTATGTTCATATACTGTCTTTCCGTTTTTCTTTAGTGCAACTGTACACTTCTTTCTATTAGGTCTATGAGTTACATAACTTACATGTATCCAATTAGGATTATTATCATCTCCAAACTCCCATATTAGTTGATCAAATATTAAATTATCTTTTATATAGTGATACATCTCTGCATTTGTTTTATACCCAAATGTATCATCCAAATCTAAAGCTTGACCTTTCATATGCTGTGAATTTTTAGAACCTCCTATAGCTGTATTTACAGGCTCTCCCCTAAACATACTAGTTATTTTTATAGGACCTTCAACCCACTCTCTAAGAGGTTCAAAAAGATCTCTACCAATTTCTTGCATGCATTTTAATTGCTCAGGACCAGGAGTATTATCTAAACCTCTTCTCAAAGCTGTAGCACTTGTTATTGCTTCTTTGTAACTAATGTGTTCACTAATCTTTTTCATAATCTATTTTTAAATTGGACAACCACTATTTACTACATCAAATATTTCTAAACATATAAGGTATCCTGCAGGGTGATGTGTTGGTACACCTGTAGCACCTTCATGATCAAATGTATCATGAACCCATATCTTATCTCCTCCTTCTAACCATGTACCACTTAAGTCTAGACCCCTACCTGAATAACCATAACCAGCATCTGCTGCCCAAGCATCATCAAAATTACCAATTGCATTAGGAGTTCCTGCAGCAGGTACTCCTGTACCCATAACAATTGCTGAGCCGGATGTTTGAAAGCTACTACTTGTTACATACTCTTGACCGTTATGCCAAGTTCTTGCAGGCAAATTAGTTTGCGCTCCATCAGCACTTTCTATAGTATACCATAAATCTAAACCTAAGTTGTGAGATCTTACAATTCTTGCAATTCTGTTGTTTGGGCAGTCAAAAATTTGTAGAGTTCTTTCTGAAGTACCTCCTGTTAAGATAGTTTTAGAAAGTCTGCCTGCATATGTTTGTATTTCTTTGAATCTTAAACACGCCATGCTACTTATTTTAACATAAATAATAATCCCACTAGTCCAAGTATAATACCTGTTGCAATAATCCAAAGAACTCTAGACACCTGACTTTTCCATCTTCTTATTTCATACATGTCTTTTACTAGAGGCCCTATGTCTTCTCTAAATTGAGTATTTCTATTTACTCTAGATACAAACCCTTGATCTGGATTCAGCAAATGTTCTGTTATGACGCCCAACTTTGCATTGACGTGATCTATCTTCTCCTCTAACGTCTCAATCTTTAACTTCATAAGCATGAATTCTTGGTTAATATCTTTTTCCATAGTTTCCTATATTCAATATTAGTATTTATAAGTACCTTCCTTACACCAAGGACAAGCTGCTTTACAAAGCTCAAAACTTGTGTATTTAGTTAAAGAAGAGTCTGTTTCAGAATTTTCTTCTCTACATTTACCACCTGGAGTTCCAGCGTCTTCTCTAACTGGATTACCTCTTTCGTCAACATCAACTCTTCCGTCAGTTGTTTTATATCTTTCTCCTGATGCATTATCATTACATAAGATTTCACAAACATAGTTAATATCGTTTTGTCCAGAAGCACCGCAGACAGCATTACATGCAGATAATGATGTATATGTTCCACCAGGGTGTGATACACAACCAGTTCCTTCTTGACATCTATATCTAGTAGGTCTTTCAACTTCACATGCTGCTTGACAAGCTGCAAGCGTGCTGTAAGTACCTCCTGTTCCTGCTACAGATACACATCCGTATGATGTTGTACCTAATGTTGGTGAGTAAGTTTGACAGTTAAAACTTGTTTCTCCTCTTGGTTCTCTAGATAAATCGTAACAAGTAGTTCCAGTACATCCTACTGAATCTGTTACAGTTACACAGTAGTAACCATTTCCTGCACTAAAAGGATCTTGTGCGTAAGAGAAAGGATTTCCATTTTTAGTCCACTGGTAGTAGTATGGAGGATTACCTCCACCAACTGTTGTGGTAAATTGACCTGTAGTATTATCGTATGCAACACCTATTGTTAACTGATAGTAGGTTACGCCTACAGTATATGTAGCAGTTGCAGTACATCCTGCATTATCTGTAACAATTACTGTATACACACCTGCAGAAACACACGATAAATCCTCGGTTGTTGATGCAGCTGGATCATCCCATTGGAAAGTGTAAGGTGCTGACCCTCCTGTAACTGTTAAGTCTATTGCTCCACAACAATCAGTACACTGATTCTCATCTGTTATAACAGCACTAAGTGACATTCCTGTACCAGGCTCTGTTATTACAATACTACCTGTCCAAATACATCCGTTTGATAATGTTACTTGTAAATAGTATGTTCCTGCTGGTACTGAACTAATGTAAGAGTTGGTAGATGGTCCGTACGGGTTAGGTGTTGTAAAACCTGCATCTGTTGTCCATAAGTAACTAGCTCCACTAAATTGTTGATCTGCCCACTGGTCAAATTGTGCTGCTCCAGATCTTTCTCCTTTACAGCCAACGTTTGTTCCTGTAATAGATCCAGATATTGCTGAAGGTGCTACTACTGTCCATGATTGAGTTCCAGTACAACCGTTATCATCAGTAACAGTAACTGTATAGGTACCTGCCCCTATGCCAACTAACTGATCTGCTGTTGATGAGTTTGATCCTAAAGATCCACCGTTAGAAGCAACCCATGCGTAAGTATAAGGACCTGTTCCACAAGTTATATACAATTGTTTAATACTAGTAGTTTGACCAGGACATGGTATTTCTGGTACTATACCATATATTGTTAAAGGACAAGTTGATCCATTTACACTTTGTGATATAGTTAAAGTACATCCGTTAGCATCTGTAATAGTACAGAAATATATTCCGTATACTAAACCTGTTAAGTCTTGATTTGTAGATTGACCTGCAGGCACTGTTCCAGTTGCTCCTGCTGTCCATAAATAAGTATAACCAGGTGTTCCTCCGCTTGGTGTTAAATCAATTGTTCCTGTTGATCCTCCAAAGCAGTGAATAAAGTTAGCAACTGTTGTTGCGCTTAATGCGGGAGGAGCTGCAACTGTAAACGATCCACTGTCTACCTGATATGTTAAACCAGAAGTTGTGTTAGTAGCAAAATAAGTCCAAGTATAATTACCAATACATAAACCAGTAACCGTTGCAGCATTAAAAGTTGCTAGTTGTCCTGAGTTATATATAACTACACCTGATGGATCCATAAGGATTGCTTCAAATGTATATCCAGTTACTGAAGTTGGGTTTGCAGTAAATGTAGCCGTTGCATCACAAGGTATTTGTGGGTTAGGGTTTAATTCACTTTGAACTGGTCTACAGCTTACATCTGTATTAGTTACAGTCATGTCTGCTGTTATTGGACAAGTCAGCGTTACATTTTGTGTTGCTGAACAACCACAAGCATCTGTCACTGTTAAAGTGTATGTACCTGGAGCTGCATTTAATACATAGTTATTAGTAGTTGAAAAACTGTTTGGTCCAGTTATTGAGTAAGTCCACGGATTACAATTTGGGTTACCACCTGATCCATTAAAAGTAATATCACCGTCAGAAACAGATCCACCATGTTCACACATTGTTGGTTGTGTAACTGATGATGTTAAAGTAAGAGCAGGAGGATTAACTATATTAACTGAACAGCTTTGACTCCTTGCTGGAGAAGAACTGTCAGTTACAGTAAGCGTCCAAGTTTCACCTGGAGAAAGCTTTTGTGCATTACTTCCATAAGCCCAAGGGCCGCTAGATTCACAAGAGAACATATCATACTGAGAACCGTCTATTGAAGTTGATGAAGGTAAAGAAGAAATTGTTACAGGAGACCAAGAAGCCGTTCCTGATGTAGAACCAGATGCAGTTATAGTACAAGGGAAAGTTGCAGTAGAGTCTAACATAATTGCCCATTTAATATCTTCATCTGTACAGCCTGCAGCTTCGTAACAACATTCTATATCTAAAGTACTAGGTGGGTTAGGAATTGTTATAGTAACATTACACGTTGTAGTACAACCATAACAATCTGTTATAGTTACTGCATAAACTCCATTTTCTGTTACATTAAATGATGCAACATTACCTGGAGCTGCCATTCCACCATTTGCATTTGATATAGCACTACCGTTTCTAGTCCATGCATAAGTTAATGTACATCCTGCACCATATCCTCCAGTAGCTACTGCTGAAACACTACCTGTTGTTAAAATTTGTTGGCCAGCACTATTAAGTATATACTGAGGATTAACTCCAGTTACTGTACATGCTAAAGCTACTGGTTCAGTAACAACTCCGCTTGCTGTACAAACATTTGCTGGAGATGCTGAGTCAGTAAGAGTACAAGTATAAGTACCTGCTCCTTGACCAGTTATTGTTTGTGTTGTTTGTCCACCAGGAGACCATAAGTAAGTTACAGTTCCTGTTGCATTAAACATAGTTGCTGTTAATGATCCGTTTGTATCACCATTACAAGCTAGTTTAAAATCACCTATATTACATGTTACAGGATTTTCTTCATCACTTTGATTACTGTTATAACAATCAAGACACCATATTTCTTTATCAGTTAAACATCTGTCAAATTGCATGTGCGCAGCAATGTAACCATTAGCGTCTGGTCCTAATCTTTCTATTGTTAAAGCACCTGCTGCTAAGAAAGCAGCTCCCCATGGAACACCTGCTATAAATATTTGACACATGTTTGTACATCTTCTAACTACAAAGTTTGTGTAGTCAGTTAATTGTATAGCCGGTCCTGTTACTACATGATTAAGTCCTGCTAATCTAAATGTAAGTTGAGTAGGGCTATCCCACTTAAGATAGTTTTGTCCACCAGCTTGATCCCATAATTTTTGACCTGAAGGAGTTGTATTTATTAACGGCACATAAGCAAGTAAAACTGTAAAGTCTGCAGCTGCACCATAAGTGATAGCAGAAGATAAATCAAAATGATTACCTGCTGTAACTTTATGAGAAGTATCTGTAGAATACCATGTTGGTGCATCAGCTAATGTTTGTTGTTCAGCATCATTTGAGCCTATTTGATCATCCCATTGTGATATAGTAGCAGCATTAGCAACGTTAGCTAATATGTCAGCAGGAGTAGCGTGATTATTTACACCAAAGTTAAACCTATGCCAAACAGTAATATTGTTAATAGCAAAAGGTGATGTTGCACAAGGATCACAATCGTTTTTCCAAATACCTTGGTTAACTGTTCCTGCAACTTGATTACAATTTATATGGGTTGAATTTCTAGACATGTTTTATATTTTTTAAATTGTTCCTACTACTACACAGTCAGTTGCATTTACCTCAAAAGCCTGTGTTGGGAATTTGTTTATTGTATTATTACCTTCTGTTGCAGCATCAAAGTTTACAGTTACTCCTACTGGTATAGTCATAACATTTCCATTCTCTCTTATTTTTACTGTGCAGTTTCCTGAATTGTTGTACACAGAAAATGTCCTAAACTGTTCGTTATATATTTTATTTGTGATGGCCCCTGTTTGACCAAAAGGTATGACTATATTAGTCATTTTATTTAGTTGAGTTTTCATATTGAATGTTTTTTATTACTTTTGCCGTTACTCTATCTATATATAATATACAAAAAATTACATTAACAAAAAACAATATCATATGAAAAAACATAATTTTGAATTGCATATTATTTCAAGGAATAATATTAATATTGGCTTTTGTTATAGCGTGGTTAATTTAGAAAACACATTGTTTAATGGGTTCTTTTTAAAAGAAAAAAAAGAAAGACAAGCTTACATGTTTGAATTTGGATTTTTTGTTTTCACTTTTGTATATTTGCACGTGCCAAATTCAAGATAATTTAGTATCTTGTTTTACTACACAATTATTAACCTTACTAAAAATTAAAAGAATGGAATTAAACAACAAGATTCTAAGTGATATTACTGTCCATATGAAATATGCTAAATATCTTCCAGAATTGAACAGAAGAGAAACATGGGAAGAATTAGTTACAAGAAACAAGGACATGCACTTAAAGTCATACCCGCACATTAAAGATGAAATAGAAGAAGTATATAAGATGGTTTATGATAAACAGATATTACCATCAATGAGATCAATGCAATTTGGTGGTAAACCAATTGAAATTGCTCCTAATAGAATATACAATTGTGCTTATATGCCTATAGATCATGTTGATTCATTTAGTGAGTGTATGTTTTTGTTGTTAGGTGGAACAGGCGTTGGTTATTCTGTTCAAAATCATCATGTTGCTCAACTGCCTCCTATAAACAAACCTTATACAAAAAGAACTAAAAGATATTTAATTGGTGACTCTATAGAAGGTTGGGCTGACGCAGTTAAATTATTAATGAAATCATATTTAAATGGTAGATCTTCTAAGATCATATTTGATTTTTCAGATATTAGACCAAAGGGTGCTAGGCTCGTAACATCTGGTGGTAAAGCTCCTGGTCCTCAACCACTTAAAGAATGCTTACTTAAAGTAGAAGGTATACTAAGTAATAAAGAAGATGGAGATCAATTAAGTACTTTAGAAGTTCATGATATAGTTTGTTATATTGCTGATGCAGTATTAGCTGGAGGTATTAGACGTGCTGCTCTTATTAGTCTTTTTAGTGCTCATGATGATGAAATGATTTCTTGCAAGTCAGGTGACTGGTGGGAAAAAAATCCACAAAGAGGTAGAGCTAATAACTCTGCTGTATTAATGAGACATAAAATTACTAAAGACTTTTTTACAGATGTATGGAAGCGTATTGAACTTTCTGGATCTGGTGAGCCTGGTATTTATTTTAACAATGATAAAGACTGGGGTACTAACCCATGTTGTGAAATTGCTTTACGTCCATATCAGTTTTGTAATCTTTGTGAAGTAAATGTTTCAGATGTTAGCACACAAGAAGAGTTAAACAAAAGAGTAAAGGGTGCAGCATTCATAGGTACATTGCAAGCTGGCTATACTAATTTCCATTACTTAAGACAAATTTGGCAAGAAACTACAGAAAAGGATGCTCTTATTGGTGTATCTATGACTGGTATAGCTAGTGGAAAAGTTTTAAAATTAGACATGGGTGAAGCAGCATCTCTAGTTAAAAGAGAGAACGCAAGAATAGCAAAAAAGATTGGTGTAAATAAAGCAGCAAGAACTACATGTGTTAAACCTGCTGGTACAACATCTTTAACTCTTGGTACTTCTTCTGGTATTCATGCATGGCATAATGATTTTTATATCCGTAGACTACGTGTAGGTAAAAATGAATCTATCTATACATATTTGGTAAACAATCACCCGGAATTAGTAGAAGATGAATACTTTAGACCGCATGATACTGCTGTTATTTCAATACCACAAGCAGCACCAAAAGGTTCTATAGTAAGAACTGAATCAGCATTTGATTTATTAAAACGTATCAAATTAATTTCAGATGGTTGGGTAAGTAATGGACACAGAACAGGATCTAATAGTCACAACGTATCTGCAACAGTATCTTTGAAAGAAGATGAATGGGATAAAGCAGGTAAATGGATGTGGGATAATAGAGATTGTTATAATGGTCTAGCTGTATTACCATACAACGGTGGTACATATACACAAGCTCCATTTGAAGATATTTCAAAAGATAAGTATCAAGAATTACTAAAAGCTCTTACATCTGTTGACTTGTCAAAGGTTGTAGAACTTGATGATAATACTGATTTAAAAGGTGAGTTAGCTTGTGCTGGTGGTAGCTGTGAAATTACATAGTACCTAAAGCAAAGACAACAACCATAATCAATACATAAATTACAGGGGTTATATCTATACGTTTCATATTAATAATATAAACAATATAGCCCCTGCTTATGTTAACTTAATATTAAGAAAATGTTAAAAGATAAACTAGTAATAATTTGGCCAAGCTAATGTGTTGGATAGAAAGATTGTATTATAGACTACCTATAGATAGTTACAAATATCATACATAGAATACTTAAGGGTAAGTTCTTTACCCATCTCTATTCTTTCTGTAGTCCTAATTCTTTTATATGCAATGTCCTGCTCATCTTCTATAAGCTCACAATTAGGCTTTTCATTATGATTAACAAAACCTCCTAAAGGTGTACGTACATACTCATGTAGGAAATTAGAATCATAAACATGTGTGATCCCCATGTCAACTCCTTTTGGGATGTCCTCTTTAGCAAATATACCAACACCATGTATATCAGAAGGACCAATAGCTAAGTATTCAGGTAAAGGTTTATAAGCCTTTTTCTTTTCAGACATAATATCTATTTTATGTAGAAGTCATTCATTTGTATGAAGTTCCTCCACTTGTTAGCGGTATATAGGAAAGGAGCAGCATCACCCCACTCTTTACCTAGTTTCATCTTACCAGCGCTTATACCTCTTTGGTATACAACATCTTTGTTTGAATAAAAATCTTCTTCACTACTAAAGCCCCAGGTTAATCCTGTACGTGCAGTCATCTCTATAGCTTCACCCATTTCACCAAGAGTTCTTGATGATGCAATAGGATTTTGGATAAAGTGTCCCATCTGTTGTAGACCACCTGCTCCTGGAATAGGAACCCACAAAACTGTTTCATCATGTAGTCTGTCCATTTGGTACACTAAAACATTCCTAAGTCTTTTTGTTAAGTCAGAAACTTCAGGTTCTAAGCCTTGCATTTTTCTTAAAGCTTCTCTTCTTTGTTTCATTTTCTTTAATCTCTTACCTTCATCACTATCATCAGGACTCATCCCCCATAATGACATCAACATTTGTTTTATTAAGTATGTACTCATAATAACAGCTATCTCTCCCATCACCCTGTGTACATTCTGTAGTTTTTGTTCTCCCTTCTCTCCATGGAATTCTTTATAGTCTGCCCCCATTGTCATTGCATTACCTATATTCTTGTAAGCGTAACCTAAAAAATTCCAAAACGTCAAGTATCTACCTTCCATCCATCCTAAGTTCTCATCAAAGTACTCTGGTCTAAATCTAGCCTTTATAGACGGTGCTACCCACTTATGGAATTGTGCAGCTAGTTGTCCTAAAGAGTGTGACTGCATTACCATTCTGTCTTCATATGCGTAGTTACCATGTATGATCTTATTTGTCTCTCTTATATAGTTTCTTATGTCATACTTAGTATCCGCATTCCAATCCATTAACTTTTCTGAGTTGTACATTTTTATTTTTGTAAACCCGTCTTTTAGTTTTACATCTCCAGTAGTTCTATCAAAACTTAGAGCATCATATAAACTCATTGTTGCATTTGTAGCAGGATTTACAGCAGTAGTAGAGTGTAGTATTGCCATACCAATCTTACTTTGTACGTTAAATTCTCCAGCATCTTGTAATGCGTATGCCCAACTTGTGTACTTGTTCCACATATCTCCTACATCTCCTGATTCACGTTGATCTGCTTTACTGTCCATCATTCTAAAGAAGGCAACCATTGCTGCATATTTACTGTAAGGTATTTGGTCTTTATATTGGACACTTTTATCTGTTTTTTCTTGCGCAACCTTTCCTAAATGTAACATAAAGTCTGGTATCATTCTTTTATTAAATCCTATTACAGACTTAGCCATACCTTTTCTGCTGTAAAACCGTTGACCATACGTTTCTATAGTATTAGATATTCTACCAAAAGCATAGTTGTTTATATTACCAAAAACGTTTGTACCTACATATGCAAGAGATGTATAACTAATAAGACCTTTAGTAAGTTTATCCCAGAATGTTTTAACATCCTGATCATTATTGTAGAACACCATTTTCATCCACTTCTTAGCTCTCTGCACCATTTTAGCTTCTTGTCCTACATTATCTACAGCATCTTTAGCTTCATTATTTTCATCAAGAGTTTTTATATCTCCTCTAGAATTAGTGTATGTTCTGTTTTCTAAAACCTTAAGCATAGCTAAATGTGTATCTTCAGCTTGAGCCATTGTTTCATAGTTCTCAGCCATAGCACTAAACTTAAGTAAAGAATCTGTCATGTCCATACTTAATGTTGTTGGTGTAGGCTTTCTTTCTATTGCTTTTATCTTACCTCTTAATGCTTTTATTTCTTTATTTATTACATTTGCTTCCTTTTGTGAAGCAGCATCTTTCATTTTATCTTTCAATGTATCTAGCTCATTAACTAAAGCCTGATATGTTTGTTCGTCTGCAATACTACCTGTAAAAAATAACGGTAAAGAATTATGAATTATATCTCCGTTTTCATCTGTAAATACTTTTTTAACTTTTGTGCTAGGATGTATAAGATCTGAACCAAATTTCTTCATGCCTGCCCACATTTTACCTAATAAATTACTTTTGTCTTTTAATTTATTAGTTACTTCTCCTTGTATTACTGGAACTTTACCTATCATTTTAACATTCTCAGGTAATTTTTCCATAAGCTCATCTTGATAAACATCAATAAACATGTTGTAATATTCAAGTTGTGCTTGTTGTAATTCTGTAGTTGGGTTGTTAAGCTTTCTATACTTTTCATTAACTAGATCAAGACCCTCACTGCTAATTTCTCTAACTTCAACAAACTCTTTTTTAATTACAGGTATACCTTCTCTCATTGTTGTTGCACCTGTAGGAACACCTTCTTCTCTTACAGCAGTTTCATAGTCATCTAGTATATCATAATACTTTTGTAAATACACTCTGTACTCCTGGTCAGATATATCATTACGTTTTACCCATCTACCTATTTCACTAAAAGCATTATATATGTAAACTTCATGTTTTGATCTAGCCTCTTTAAAGTCATCAGAATATTTATGATACTCTCCATCTTCTACGCCTGTTTCTGTTTTAATTTCAGCACGCATAAACTTACCGTATTCTTCTTTGTCTTTAGCTAACTGTTTGTTATGATTTAATTGCTCATCTGTTGCCTCTTCTTTGTTCTCTATAGTTATATACTTTCTAAACCCGTTTTCATCATATAGTTTTGATCTAACTTCTCTTTGTTTGTCTGTATAGTTTTTGCCAACTTTTGTTACATATCTACCTGTAAAATTACCATCATCATCAAACTCTAACATAAAGCTATAGTCAATTTTATTGCTAGCATTTAGTCTTGCTAACTTTAAAGCTGCTGCTCTAATTCTTGGAGCTCTTGCTTCTACCTTGTCAAGAACTTTTTGCCTGTCCCTTTTGTATAGCTTATCCATTAGAGCAAGAATAGTATCTCTTGATGTAGCCATATCACCACTTTGATATTCAACAGCATTTATATCTCTAGCTGTGGTTAATAGTTCGTCTAATTGTGAAGGTGTAAAATTCCTGTTAGAGTTATTTTTTATAAGTTCTCTAACGTAATCTTTAATTGCTATATCAAATATACCTTTTTCAACAATACTACTATCTGCTTTTCTTATACCAATAATATCATTTAGAGCTTTTTGTAAATTGTCTTTATATTTTAACTCTGATTTGTTTAAACCTACTGACTCAGTTAAGTTTACCAAACCTCTAAAGTTTTCTATATATTTTTGCCAGTTTAATATTTTAGATATAAACTCAGGCTTGTCAAAGTTTTCAGGATTTGTAGCGTATTCTTTTATTTCTTCTAGTTGTCTTAAAGCATCCTTAATAACATCTACATATATTCTTTTTATTTCTTCAGGTCTTTCGTACATCTGCTCAACTATCAACCTGCTCATTTGTACCTGCTCTATAATTTCTTTTCTACCTCCATCCATAGAAACTATATTTCTTGCAGTTTTTATACCTTGCTCTCTTTTTAATAATACTTTTCTATATGGTTTTAATACACCAAAAAGAGCATCATATGTAGGAGAATCTAAAAATTCAGGCTCTCCTTCTATAGAGTCTTCAGTAGGGTTATCACCTTCTACTTTTCTATTAACACCTAATATTTCATCTACAATACTTTTGTTTTCTGTATCTATATCACTAGGAACTAATTCTTCAACAGCTTCAGCGTTGTGTGAATCACGGTGCATCTTTGTATATGTGTATGCTCCTTTATTGTCTGTAAAAATAGTAAATGATTCATCAGTTACATCATACCCTATGTTTTCTAAAATTTGTCTTTGTGCATTTATGTATGTAGACTGTTTTCCTTTTGCATCACTTTCTTTCATTATAGAAATAACAGTTATAGAACCATCTGGTCTAATTCTTAACGCAGTAGCTTTAGTTGCTATACCGCTTGCTGGATCAGCAAGAACAACTCCTGGTAATATTACACTACCATCTTCTTTCATGCCGTCTATTCTTGCAGCTATTGCTCTAATGTTATTAGAAGGATCTATCAATGTATCATCTTGATTCATTATACCTTCTACTATATATGAGTAATCAGTGTTGCTACTGTGTACTTTATTTTCTAAACTTTCTAGTATATCTCCAGAATCTACATCAACAAATTCACCTGACTTACTGTCCATGGTAACTCTGCTTGCACCTAAACTATCAAACACATCATCTATATCTTCTACTTGATGTAATATCCTAGTAATGATTTTTGATTGTGTAGGGTTAGATTGCATTCTAGCTGTATCTACAAGACTTTGCATACCTTTGCTTAAAGAATATTGCACCATCCTATCACCCATGACATTTAAGTCTAGCCTAAATTCAAACTCTGATGTGTTTAACATCTTAGCCATTTCACTCATTGTCATGTCAGATCTTATAAACCCTACATTAAGTTTTAACTTACCACCCATGTAATTTTTATAGACATCTTTTATAATATCACTAAACCATTTTAGAAAATCTTTTATTGATTTGTACCAAGGTTTTGAAGGAGTGGTTTCATATTCATTATTAAAATGTCTTGATAAAGCTTGTGTCACTAACTCTTGTCCTCTGTCTTTTGCAGAAAACCCTTTCTTAGCAGAGTATGCTGATTCTATTTGCTGCGCTAGCTCAGGAAAAGTCTTTTTTGCTTCTGACAACATGTTGCTAAAAAGTTTACCATTACTTTTATATAGAGCATCTACAAAAGGATGCAGTACTTCTTCTACAGCTGTGTCTTTTGTTACTCTACCTTTTATTATTACAGCATTGCCTTTATAATAAAAACTCTTTATATCTTTAAACTGTACCTTTCTCTTAGATGCTTTAGGTAATGAGTCATAAGCAGTCTTAGCTTCACCAGGAGTCATGTATCTAACTTTAACTTGTGGGAATAAATTGTTAAGATGATTAAGAACTTCTATTATTTTTGTAGAGTCTTGGTTACTTCTATCAGCAATTAAATCTCTTTTAGTAAACATGTCATTGTTTACTATTACTTCATAAGTATTAGCAGTTCTTTTTAGTGATACAGCATTTGCTAAATTTTGATTTCTTAAATAGTTTTGTAATCTTCCTACATTATTTTTAAGATTAGTTGGTGATCCTTTTTCTACACCAGGTACTGTAACATTAACATACCATCTGTTATTATATTTACTAATAATGTTTTTATTAGCAAGATTTCTTAAAAGAGAATTTTCTAATGAGTCTCTTCTTAAAGACATAATAACATCACTAGAGTTTAACATATTGTCAACATCTAACGTAGAAGGAATAGACTCACTACCTGTCATAGACTGCCAATCATTAATAAGAAGATCAACAGTAAAAGTGTCTCCGTGTACTTTTAATAAGTCTTTGTACTCTTTTGTATTTTGATTAAAACATCTTGCCATTATATATAACATTTTTTAAGCAGATCTATAACGCTGTCTGCATTAGGTTTATTAGGTCTCTTTAACAAAGATACAACATCTTTAGCAGACGTAATACTAACATCATCATTAGTTGCCAACTTAGATTGTTGTTCTACGGTTAATGTATTATACCAATCAGTTAGTTTTTCTTCATCAGATAGTTCTGTAGGATCTTCTGTGTTTTCAAATCTAGCTTCATCTTCTTCATCAAATTCTTCTCTTTCATTATTAACATCTCCTTGCTCTGCATTAAAACCAAAGAAGCCTCCTAAAGAATCTCCGCTTTGTTCTTGCTCTTCATCAACTTCTATTTCTTCACCAAAAGATTTTCTTTTGTCATTTCCAAAATCAATAATGTCTTGTGATGTTGGTCTATCTCCAAACATAAATGCTATTGCTGTTTGGCTAGAAGAACCTTTAACGTCAACCTCAACATATTTTGCTTCATTACCGTAAGCTACATTTTGACCAGAAGGTATCATGCTCATTAAATCCTCTTCTGTTTTGTAAGCTGTGTCTCTTAGTACAGAATCTAACATGTATATTTGTTTACCGTTTCTTATTACAGCAGGGAATATGATTTGTGGAATTAAAGTTTGTGTGTCTCCAACTTTAACTTTAACGTAAGTAACGCTTAATCCTGATTTTTTTAGTTGATCTATATGTTTGTTCCTTTTGTACCAGTTTGCATCATTGTTACCTTTAGGTAAGAATCTAACTTTTTTAACCCTTTGGTTAAATTCAAAAGGAAGACCTCTAAATATATCTATAGTTAAAGTTTTGTTAGTTTCATCTATAAAAATAGGAGAATTTTCAAATACTTTTTTATTTCTTTTTGATCTCTCTGCTTCATTGTCTATACCTAAAGCTTTATCTATAGCGCTTTCTTTTTCTATTGTGTCTATTTTGTATACAGGATTTAGATTATAGAAATTAGCTTTACTAGTTGAATAACCTTTTATAAACTCTTCAACCATTTCTGCTAACTCTACACCAAAGATGTTTTTATATGCACCTTTTCTTTCTTTTTCTTGCATAAACAAATCTTGCACAGAATCTACACTGTTTAATATTTCTGCAGTTAATGCTGTTGGTATTACATTAATAAAAGATCCTGAACCAAAGCTCATACCATCCATAACAGCTAAATAGTGTACAATGTTTTTTACATCATCATACATAGTTCCATCACCATTATCTAAATTTAATAATTCTAGTATACTGTTTTGTACTCTAATTAATTCAGAATCTGAAAACTGTGTCCATGTATTAGATTGTAATTTTATCATACCAGACTTGTTATCTTCATGCATAGCCGGGATTAACCTTACAAAATTATTTATAAAGTAGTTTGTTTTATTCTCATTAGCTAATCTATCTTTAACTCTATTAATTACTTTTTCTATAGTTAAAGAATTTTCATCAATGTTTTTATAAATAGATCCATCATAGACAAAAGAGTTAGATAATGATTCTCTTGTGTTTCCTGCATACTTATTTTTACTTAAAGACAACATGTATGCTTTAAGCGTTAAGTAGTTTACAAGATCACCGCTAACTTTTTTCTTAAACTTATCATCACCTTTTCTCATATTAGCTAAAACTTTATCCTTAATGCTTAAGAATTTAGGTGTTCTTTTTAACATTACTTGAGGTAACAATTTATCATACAGTTCTCTATAAACAGTGTAATAAGTATTATGCATGCTACCTTTCTTTAAGAATATATCACGTACATCAAAAGGTATAATGCTATCTGTAAATTCTTTGTTAGATGCAAGCAGCCCTAATTCTTCTGCAGCTTCTTGAGTTTTATCAAATTGTACTAAATCTTTACCTAAACCGTTTTGTAAATTTATTAAAGAGCTCATGTGTTGTGCTGTATCAGTAATTGCAACAAATTTTAAATATTCTGTTATTACTGCTTTTTCTAAAAGTAAACTTTCTATAGATACTTCACCTAAACCAAATGTTACAAAATCTTCTGACCTATCAAATTTAATAGTACGTATACCTTCAATCAAGTTGTCTTGATTAACTTGTACTTTTGTATGATTTTCTTTTTTAGTTTTTTGTAAATCTTGTTGTAATACTTCTTCAATGTTAACTAGCCTTTTAAATAGAAGTGTTTTGTATCCAGGGTCATAAATATCGTCTTTATTTTCTCCATTAAATAAAGCTTCTTTTATAGTAGGAAACTGAAGTGTCAATAAAATTGTTTTTAAATCTACACCCATACCCAACATAGTAGTTACATTAGCAAGAGCTTGTTTTTTTAGACCTAGCTTAGCTGCTAATCTTAATTTAGCATTATCTGTCATTGCTGTAATAAGAGCAGAGATGATAAATTGTTTTCTTGGTAATAGTGGATCAGACTCACCTGTTTCATGATTGATTTCATAATGGTGTGCAAAACTGTTATAAGTTACACCATTCATTTTAGGCTTTAAAATTCCTTTTTTATTTCTAAGTGTTACTCCATATTCTGTTAGTAAACTTATAATCATGTTAGGTAGTACTACATTACCAATAGATCTTGCACCTTCTTTATTATTAGTCCATGCTTCTATTTGTCCCAGTAAACTATCAACATCTAGCTGATTTTCTCCAGTGACTTTAAGAACATCTCCTATTGTTTCTCTTAACCATTCTAAACCACCTTGTTTTTCTGTGTCAGACAAAGGTGTAGTAACAGCAGGCTCAAAATATAAACCAATATGTCTTCCTTCTTTTGGTTGTGTAATACCTTTGTTACCTAACAAAGCAAACTTAACATCTAACAACTCGTTATTAATTGCAGCTGTATAAGGTTCTCTGTTGTTAGCTTCTTTAAATGCTTTATAGTCAGCAAGAGTAACTGGTAAACCAATAGACTCTAATGCTTCAGGTAAACCTTCTGCTCTGTCAAACATTTTGTTAATCATAACAGAATCAAGAGCTACATTACTGTGCATAACAGCATCTAGCATATCCATAACAATTTTATTAGAAGATTTTGTTATTTCTTTTCTTGCTGCAAGTTGCTCTTCTGGTGTTAATGTAAGATATTGTTCAGCGCTTATTCCAAGAGGTTGTGTTGTTTTTTGAGAATCATTCCATCTTGTTAAGGCTTGTCTAATAGCTGAGCTTTTAGTAGCGTTTTCTAATACCCATCTTACATATTCTTTATAACCACTTTTGTCATCTTTAGCTTTACCATACTCAACAAAGTCTTTACCGTTATAATAAAACTCTTTCATTTGCATGTAAAGTTTGTCAATATCAAAGTCAGCTCCAGATAATTCTATAAGTTCTCTTGCATACATTGCAGATGATCCCATAAATACAGGAAGATAATCTACCATTTTTAAATTAACTGCAGAGTGTTTATCTTGTGAAGGAATTCTTATACCAAACATCTTAGCAATAGAATCTGGCAATGGTTTATTCCAAGCTATATTATTATCTAACTGTGATTTAAAATGAGGAGGCATCATAAATTCAGTATAAGTTAATCCTGTTAACTCACCTTTATCATTATATTCTTGAACGTTACTTCTTAATCTATCAAGATAAAAGTCACCAACTTTTAATACGTGTTCTCCTAAGTTTTCTCTTTGTTTTACAGCTTTGTACTTGTTTGGATTTTGTCTTTTAAGATTTTCCCAATCGTTACTTCTAATAACTTTCCATTTTATTGGTGTACCAAATTCATCTATTTTTTCTACTTGCTTTACTGTGTATACACCAAAGTCTGATACTAAAGCTGCAGATATACCTGGTTGTTTTCCTGCTAAAATTCCTTTAGAAAAATATGCTAAGAATAGTTCTTCAAATTTATCATGAGTCATTGGTCCATTTAAATTATACTTTGGATTACCAAACTCATCTACTTCAAAATATGATAACATTTGTGTTTTAGCTTGTGAAGCTTCTAAACCTGCTATTGCATATTTAACAAATGCTCTTAAGTCACCGTCTATTTTTGAATTTTCTGGTATAAATTTATTATTCTCTTTTACTTTATCTAATGTTCTTATTGCATTAGACCAAGTAAAGGTTAAATTTCTTTGTGCAAAAAACTCATTCATAAGTTTATCACCTGCTAATTTGTGATATTTAATAACTAAATCTCTAACAGAAACTTCCTGACCGTTAAGTATAACAGTCTCATCTAAACTTTGTTCACTTGTAATAAGATTTTTAATTTGTCTAGCATCTACAATTTCTATTTTATTAGAAGGATTAATCATTTGCAGTCTCATGTATTCTGCAGATAAATCCATTGTATATTTAGGATCAATAGGAGTTTGGTTTATTATATCAATTTTGTCAGGTACAATGTTTTCATTAAACATCTTAGAAGCAGATTTAGGTACTGACATACTAAGAGTACCTCTACCTTCTGCCCATTCTTTTTCTTCAAATTGTTCTAATTTAACTCTTAAGTTGTGTAAATCTTCTCTTCCTTCTCTCGCAACCCAATTACCATCTACGTCCTGTACAGAATATGCATTTTTAGATAACAGTGTAGCAGACATTTTTAAGAAAGTTTTACCATCTCCGTAAACAATCTTTAAAGAGTTAGCAATCATATCTAATTTTTTATGGCTTAGTTTATTACCAGTACCAAAAAACTCTTCATTTATTTTTGCTATGTTACCTTCTTTAATGTCATCTAAAACTTGTGACTGTGCCTTGTTTAATTTACCAAAACCAAATAACATATATCTTAATGTTTTTTCAGTTATGTATATCTGACCATCAGCTAAGTCTCCCTTTGCTCTAGCTCTATCTTTATCAGACTTATATATTTCATTAAACATTTGTTCATACTCAAAATCTTCATGAACAACCGCACTCATACGGTCTACCTTATGCATAACACCAAGATCTTCATCATAGATTTCTGTTGCTGCTGACGGTCCAGCACCGTTTTGCATCTTAGCTCTTTTTACTGCATCAATAAAATCTTTGAGAGATAATGCTTGATCTCCTAATATAAGTTGATTAAAAGACTTTGTGTTTATATAGTTATTAAGATATATTTGTGCAAGGTTAAAATCAGGATCACCTGGTCTAAGGTTGTATAGATCCATATAGTATTCATTATCTGAACTATCGTATGCAGTGTCTGTACCTTTTCTTATTGTTTTATATACACCAAGACCTTCTCTTATTTCCTTAGATACTTTTTGGTATGCTTTTATTTCTTTTAGAGTAAGGATAAACTCATTTACTTCATCCATTAATCTGTCTTTTACAATTTCTCTACCTCCTATTTCTGCAAATACAGTATCAAATAAATCTTTTTCTTCTACACCTTCTATACCAAATTCAGCTACTTGCTCTACTCTTTGTACAGCAGTTAAATCTTTTTGTACAGCATCAGCAATTATTTCACCTGTCTCTTCTGACTCAACAAGTTTAGTTTCAACTGTTTCAGAATCTTCAAGTCTTTCAAATTCAAAGATAACCATGTCCTTATAACCTTTAAAGAATCTTTGTGTATCAGAACTATATGTATAATTATCAATTCCGTCTATTGTTACTTTATATTGTTTTGCTCCTTTTGTATCTTTTATAGCTGTAATGCTAGGGCGGTAGTTATCTATTAAGTTTGTTTGTTCTTCATCTGAAAGCTCATTAAAATTTAATTTACCTTTATGTTTCATTACAAACATTTCACCATCTATATCAACTACACCTTCTTGGTCTTGAGATAAATTAGAGGTTACTGCTTTTGCAACTGTAGATAAATATATGTTTTGTTTTCCGTCTGTGATTGCAGCTCTTTGGTCTTTACCTATACCAGGAAGTTCTGTTTTAATATTACGGTTTTCTGTAACTAATTTAGACAACAGGGTATAAGTAGTATGTAACTTACCTAATCTTTCTTTTTTATCTATTAGATTTTCTACACCTTCTTGCTCATCAATGTGAAACTTTCTTGCTCTATCAAATTCAATTTTTAATTCATTTATAAACATGTTTAGAGCGTTATCATTAATCTCTATACCTTGTTTACTTTTGTTTAGCATCTTATGTACAGGTACTGCTACAAAATCTCCAGTATTACTTGCTTCTATAACTCTTATGTTTGTAGGAGCTATTGCAAATTCTAAACCTTTATCATCTGTACCAATTTGTGTCTTGCCTGGAGATTGTCTGTTATAGTTAAAAAGGTAAGCATGTATCATGTCTAATGCAAATTCTCTTGGTTTTGATTTACCATAACTTACACCTGTATCTCCAACCATTCTTCCACGCTCTGATGACAATCCTGACTCAGTTAATCTTAAAGCACCCTCTTTGCTTCCAACAATACGTAAAGCTCTAACTTGACCTGCAGCAACCATTGCTTGAAACTTAGGATCTTTTAATAACATGTTCTTTTCAAAAAACACATCTTCTGTTAATTTGTCGTTTATATATTCTGCACCTTCCATCTCAGCAATTTTTTCTAAGTGTAGTGTTGGATCTTGGTGAGCATATCTTCTGTTTCCTTCTGAATCTATAAACGTTGAGGCACCAACTGCTTCATCAAATTGTGAATTATTTAATGCTAGTTTTCTAAGTCTTCCTTTTACACCACCTTTTGCAAATTCTGGTTTTGCGTCTGCTTCTTCAGATTCATATACAGTTTGGTTATCTAAATATAAATTTTCACCAGAAACTAAAGATTGTCTAATGTATGATATTTCTTCAACTTGCATAGGATCAACAAAAGAGTATGCATCATATAAAACCTGTTGATCTTCTGTTAAAGTAGTTAGACCATCATATATACTGTATAATATATAATTTTGGTGTATGTTCATACCAGCAACATTTTTTAATATTTCTGCTACAGCTTGTACTTCTACTGCTAAATTATAAGTCTCAGGTATTGATGTAAGCTTTAACATTGAAGTTAATTCACTTAAGGCATCTTTTGCTTCTTCTCTTTCTAATGAGTTTTCTAGCTTTAATTTAGGATATTGTCTGTTAAAGTCTGCAGCCCATTGTTGAACAGTAACATGAGCATCATCTTTTTTATTTGCTGCATATAAATGTGTAACACCAGTATCTGTATCAGTATGTGCAAATATATTGTCAACTCTATATTTTCTAAATCCTTTTATAAATGAAAGATATAATGCTGAGTTATTTACTTGTGATGGTATTTCAGCATCTTCTTTAAACATTTCACCGCTTTGTGCAAATTCTAATATGCCTATTTCTCTAAATAAGTTTTTTATAACCTCTTTAGTATGGTGATTGTTTTGTGAAAATGACCAAGCTTTCTGAAACATCTTAAGGTCATTAGGCGTATTAGCAAGAACCTTTAATAGTCCATTGTACACGTACTCTGGATTAACTCCTACAATAAGTGGTTCTTTTGTTTCAGTATTTACATATTTATTACCGTATCTATCTTCTTCTTCTAAAGTAGTTTGTGATATTAAATGTCTTAAACGTTTAGGTAATCCTGAGTAACCACCAAACATATCAGCAGACTTATCATAATCTCCTGTTTCTTTTTCATTAACTTCTGTATAATCAGCATCTTCAATATTTATTCCAGCAAACTCAGATATATTTCTTTTAACAAGTTCTCTTAAATCACCAATCTGATCTAAAAGAGATTCATATAAAAGAGTAAGCTCATCTACATTGTCATCATACCATACACCTCTATCATGATAAAAGTCTCTTTCTGGATTATACATTTCAATCCAATCATTAATAGTTTCATCAAGAAGTATTTTAGCATCAATAGGTGCTTCTGCTTTATCTAATCTACCTGTATATAAATTAGAAATACCAGAAACTATTTCATGCAGTTGATCAGAAGGCATGTAGTTTTTTACTTGCTTTAGTTTAGATTCACCGTCTGTTGATTTTCTTTCAATAAACTTAGGATCATATAATTCAAGTTTAAAAGCTACATCTCCTTCATAAGAATCTGTAAACCTATTTTCTTTTATAGAAGCATTCTTATATTTACCTGAATCTATATCACTAAATAAAGAATTAAGTTGTCTAGGTCTATACTCAGTAAGTAACTCAACTATAAAGTCTATTATTTTTTGGAACATTGATTTATTCTCAGAATCAGTCTTTGTACTTTTTGGATCCATTTTGAATTTTTCAAACTCATCAGCAAGATACTCTTCATAGTATCTTTCTTCTAATGCTTTTTTAGACATCTCAGCATACATTACATGTTGCTTTCTCATGTTTTCAAGAGCTGCATCTAAAGTAGTTCCTTCTGTTTTAAGTTTTGCTTTTACTTCTTTTTTAGCAATTCCTAAATATTTTTTAATCTCTGCATCTGTAAGTAATAATCTAAATACAGAATGAAATGCTTCATGATATTTAAATGGTGAATTTTTAGTTACTGTTATAACTCCTTCAAGTCCCATTATACCCTTAGAAATATCTTTCATTTGCATATAGAACTGACCTACAGTAATATAACCGTCTTTAAGTTTTGTTGTTAAGTCTTCAACATTAATTCTTATTTCTGCAGGCAGGTTATCTTGCACCCATCTTGTAAATGTTTCTATGTCTTCTATATCATGCCCATCAAAACCTTTTATTATTTTATTAGCTTTACTTTTTGCTAATCTTAATTGAGCTTCTAGAAGTTGTAATTCAGGATCAGCAGCTATAAGTGCTGCAGCTATATTGTTTATATCTCTGTTAGATTTTTCTGCATTCTCAGGGTTTTCTCTATTTTCTGTTCTTATTTGTCTTTTCCTTGTTTTTATCTTTTCAGTTAAATCTCTAATCTCACTAACTGCGTTTTGATTTGTAGCTTCACTTACCGTATTAGATTGAGAAACAGGTTTTGTAGCAAACTTTAGTCTTAAACCAGCAAGTACATCTAAGTTTTGAGCAACTATAGCTTGCTCTAAATCTGTAAGTTCTTTGTTTGCATTTTGTTTTTTTGCAATGTCTTCTAATATCTTTGGATCAATGTTTTGATGATCACTTCTATATGACTCCATTTTTTCTTCTGTAGTCATTGACTCAGCATCTTTAGCTATTTCTTTTGGTGCTGATTTAGCTAACTTTCTCTTTGTTACATGAATGTTGTCTGTAGATGACAAAGAAAAGTTTATATCTTTTTTAACTTCTTTATTAAGTTGTGTAGACATATTTTGTATGTCTGCAATAGTAGGATTTTTTGGTACAGCATTTCTAAAACTTTCAAATGTAATGTGTGCTTTACCTTCTACTGGACTTTCACTACCAAACAATTCTTTGTTTAATGAGTCTAATACTTCTTGTATGTCATTTAACTCTTGGAATGCTTTAGCCTTAATTAGAAAAGTACCTTTTTGTAAGGGTGCTCCTTTCTTTATAGTCAGATCAGAATAGTCTATTCTAAAAGAACCATCTTGTGATAATTTCATTTCAAGATAAACTCCTGGTGTAGCACCTATAAACACTTTAGTTTGTAAGTCTTTGTTATAAGCTCTATTATATCCTACTGCTTTTACTTCACCATTTTCAATATTATTTTCAGTAGTATCTATAGATTTGTTTTGCATTTCTGTAAACAAGCCTGTAACTTGTTGTTCAGTCATTGCTGACGGAATAAGATTAACATAAGCAGATCTACCATTAGGTAAATTTACAAGAGCAATATATTTACCAAATCTTTTTCTAGGACTAAATTTATTTTCATATTTTCTAGTCTCTTCTTTAAGTCTTTGTCTTGATGGTGTATTTATTTTAACATTAGTTATAACATTAAATTCTACTTTACTTGTAGGTAAACTCCCGTCTTCTTTATATTGTCTATTGTAATCTAATATATAATAAGGCTTTTCATTAGGATCTATTAGATCTTCTTTATTTACAAAAGCTAATGAATTATGATCTAAGTCTTTAAAGCTTACTCCTTCTCCTGGTTCTGATATAGACATTGCACCATCAGTTATGTTTACATTAACAGATAAATCTTTTTGTGAGAAGACTTCAGCACCCTCTACACCTTCCATTAACTTATCTATCTTATCATAGATACCATAAGCTTGTACATAATTATCTCTTACTTGTTTTGTAACATCTTCTATTTTTTGATTTTTATATACTTTAAATATATCTTGTACTTGAGATTCAGTAATCTCCATAGGGTTTATGTTTTGCCCTTTTCTATTTACTAGCTTTAGTGTGGTAGGTCCTTGAAAGAAACCAATTGTTTCTCCATTTAATTGAATTTCAACTTGCCATTTTTGACCATGTCTTTTAATTAATTCATTTTCTACAGCATCTACAGCTTCTTTAAAGTTTTGTTTTGCCTCTTCTGTTTCTGCACGGAACCAGTTAGGTCCAGGACTAACTCTAAAAGTTATTTTTTTAGATTGCTCTGGAGTTAAATTTCTTAATGTATTTTGTAATCTTGTTACACCTTCTTCTATTTGATCATCTCTGTTTACTATATCTCTATTATATATAGGGAATATAGTTAACGGTTCATGTGGTTTAATTTTACTAGCTCTGTTTCTATAGTCTAAGCTTTCTTCTGACACAGTTTCTAGGTTCATTTCTTTAAAAGAAGTTTCATCTAAAAACATTTTATCTTTTTTAAGCTTGCTAGAAATTTTATCTAACTTCTTAATGTATATGTTATCATTATCTTCTACCATCTTAGGTGTAGAGAATACCATATACTTGTCTCCATTTTGATCTACAAGTATATCACCTTTTTTATATTCTACTCCTGCAAAAGTAAAAGCAGCACTTTCAGCTTTTTTTGTTTTTTTATTTTTCTCTATAGTTCTTTTTTCAGAGCTAGCTTCTTTTTTACTATTAAAAGGTTTTTTGTTTACAACATTACCTTTATCATCTTCTACATTAAAAGTTTTAAATCTTTCACCTGTATCTTTATCTGTGTATGTTTGTTCTACAACTTTATACTCAACTTTAGAAGGAGCTACTTTTTGTTTAGTTTCTGATCTGTCTTCAACTTCTTCTAGAATATCTGACATGCTAATATCAACGCTTCTTAAAATGTCTAATACTCTTTGATCTCCTTGCATAGTAGCTAACCATCCATAAAAAGTTTTATCAGATGTACCTACAAGTTTTTCTTCAACAAAAATGTTATCGTGTATTTTATTAATTCCACTTTCTACTTTTCTTGCTTTAAGTGATACTGGATCTGCTAACCATTCAGCATGATCTGTTAATGTTTTACCTTTTTTTCCTTCTCTACTAATTAAGTATTCTTTGTGCTTCTTAACTAAGTATGCGTCTCCATAACGGTTACCTAAATATTTACCTAAAGAGCCTTCAGAAATTTCTTCTGCATCTTCACTCTCTTCAAAGTGTGTGTTTTCAAAGTTATAAGGATCACTTTCTTCAGATTTTTCTTCTTCTTTCTTTTCTTTTTTCTTATCACCTTGCATCTTATTGCCACTAAGATTTAAGTAATGACCTAATATTTCATCTTTTTTCTCAGATAGTTCTAAGTTGCTGTCTGGTGTTAGTACACCTTCTTCTGTTAAATATTCAAAGGGAGCTTCTCCTCCTTTTAAGAAAGTTTCTGCTTGTTCTGCATCTGGATATATTCCGTATTCTGCCAAGTTTTTTAAGAATGATATTTTTTCTTCTTGAGCTACGTGAGCTTTCATTCTTTCTTTAACGTCACGTTTGTTCTCTAAGAATAGTTCTTTAAATACTATTGCAATTTTTTCAGAAACATTTTCAAGATTCTCAGGGTTTAGTATTGTTTTAACTATTCTGTTATAGTCTTCTGCTCTACCTTTTAATGCTTTGTGATCTATAAGTTTTATAATAGTATCTTTAACATCATCATACTTTATAAAATTATCTTTAGTAGTACCAGCAATTTCATTTAGATAAGGCATAACAACCTCTTCTAATTTGTCTTGATTGTTTATATCAAAAACACCAAATGGATTTGCAGTACCAGCTTGATACTTTACTAATCTTTCAGAAACTTCATCAGTAATAACTTTTGTACTTAGTACATCTTCTCTAACTTTTTTAATTGCATCTCCTGTTATTATATTTGACAGTCTATTAAACTCAGCATCTTGTTCGCTTTCTTCTGCTTTACCTACAGGTGCTTCATACTTTTCTATATTTTCAGGATCAGATAATGTACCAAAATAATTTTGTAATAGTTCTAATTTCTTTTTCTTCTTTTCAAGTAATGTTTTTTGTTCTCCAGATAATGTTATTTTACCTTCACCTTCAATTGGTGTAGTTGTATTTTTAATATCTAATTTTAATATTCTTATTTCTTGAATAAGCTGTGCTGTGTCAGCAAGCACAGAAATATCATTAGCATCCATCTTAGCTAATACAGGATTGTTAGACAACTCTGTGTATATTTCATTTGATCTTTCTAAAGCTCTTTCAAAACTATTTCTAGTGAACATTGCTAGCATTTTTGCATGATTAAATGCTTGTGCTTTTATTGCTTCTTCAAAGTGTTCTTTAGTTCCTTTCTTATGTTTCTTAGGGTTAAAAGGATTTATTATTTTATCATTAAGTTCAGAATAATTTTTTTCTATGTTATCCATTCTATCTAACATAGTTTCAATTCTTTCTCTTGTCTTTCCAGATTTTATTTCCTCACTTGTAGCATGTGGAAAAGCTTCAGCTAATCCTTTTTCATCAAGTTGCAGATAATCTTTCATTTGACCTTTAAACTCATGCATTTTACCTGCAGCAACAACTGTGTATAAATGTTTAAATACTCCAGAATCTTTTTTATCCATAAAAGATAATGCGTCTTCTGCAAAAGTTGAAGAAAACAAAGACTCATTAACCTCTTTTTGTGTTAACGCATTAATTTTATCTGGGTGGAAATACTCTTCTGGGTTTTCATATACTTCATTAAGAACATCTACTGTTTCTTTTATGTAATCTTCTTTAGCTTTTTGATATTCTGCATATCCTTCAGGATCTGTTTTCTTTTGATACCATTCAGGTCCTTTTTCAAAAACTAATTTTTGTGGTCCTCTTACTAGACCGCCCATTAAGAAACCTGACATAAATACTTCAAAACCTTGTCCAGACATTTGTGATTTGGCTCCCGCATATGTTGAAGCAGCTATAGCATCTAAACCTGCAGCCATTGGGTCTTTATATAAATTACGGTAATAATCTTTTGCACCTACAGCAATACCTTCTTGTGTAAGTTCTTGAAAACCTTCTACAATGTTTGCTTGACCATAATTTAATGCTGCTCCTGCAAATGTTTTTAAATTACCAGAAAGACCTTTGTTTATAAATCTTCTATAAGCAGTTTTACCTCCATCATAAAAAGCCTTGCTACCATTCTTACCCATCTGTTTAGCAGAGCTTTTTAATACTCTACTACCTATACCTTTTTGTGCTGCAGCTAATAAAGAACCTGTACCTCTAAAACCTCTTAGCATAGTATCAAATACAATTGCATTAGAGAAATATATAACAGGTGCATTTAACATTGTAGTTACAAAAGATGCTTCATCACCTTTGTTTACTATTTTCATTAACTCATCACCTACAGGAGCACGACCATGTTTATTAACAAACTCAAGATATAATTCATCTATCAAATCATTTGTAACCATACCTGCTTCTAACTTAGATTCAGCCATAGCAAGGTTAACAGCTCTAAAATCTCTATATAATGCTCCTGATGTTTTAGCTACTTTAGCTGAGTTAGAAAGTAAAGTTGCTCCATTTTGTACACTATTAATATTTTTTAATGCTTTATATGTATTAGGTGTTAAAGCATTAGATGCCCATTTTCCACCCCTTTGCCAAAAATCTTTTGTCCAATCAAGACTTTTCATTTGGTTTAACATCTTCCTACTTTTATTAGAATAGTCACCAACATCAAACATTTTATCTATAGCTTTACCACCTCTAACAGCATTGTATGCAGTTCTACTAGCTACTAAAGGTGTAGCACCACCAAAAGTTGCTAACTCTAAACCAGCTAATGCAAGTTCTTCTACAGCTATGTTAGCCATTATACCAAATGTATAACCAGAGTTTACTAATAGATTGTTAAAGAAAGCACCAGCACCTTCTTGAGTTGAATTACCTATTCTCATTGCATCAGCAAAATTTTCTGCTGACTCTTGGTCTCCAGATAAATAATTACCTGCCATAAGATCACCTAAAGATTTATAAGTACTTAAGAAGCCTGTAGAAAATACGTTTAAGAATTGACCTCTTGCTCTTTTGTTTTCATCCCACCATGAAGATGTTTCATTATATTTTAATTCATTATCAGCATAAGGATGAAATCCTAGTTCATTAAATTTTGGATGATTATAATACCTATCAAAATTAGAACTTTTTAAACCAAAACGCACTGGTTGAACTTCATTAGGAGAACCTGTTCTTGCAATATTACCCATAACCTGATTTACAACGCCACCAAGAATTTCATCTCTTGCGCTTTCAGCAGTTGGTTCATCTGCAACTGTAGACTGTATAACAGGAAATTTTGAAACCATGTTATGCAATTTTACAGCATTTTCTAAACCTTCTATCTCATAACTATCTACAGGTTCTGAACCTGTCACTAAAGAATCTTTAATATCTTCCCAGTTGTTTGTACCTATGCTTACGTCAGGAGTTCCCGTCATAACATCATTAGGCATTGGTTGATTCAGATTTTGATTTTCTTCTGCCATGCTCTTATTTATTTGCTTTGTTGGTTTTCTTTTTTGTGTGCATTAATTGCACTTTGATTGGTCATTTCTTGTTGATCTAATCTTTGATCATAGAGTTCATACACTTGATCAACAGCATATCCACCAGCAGGAATAACTTGAGGTTCACTATAATCTGATAATTCTAGTTGCCCTAATTCTTTATTATAAGTTGCTAAACGATACTTGTGCATCATTTGACCATTGCTGTTTCTATAAAACATTACTGAACCTCCATCACTTTCTATAATTCTAGATTTGTTTAAATCAACCATAAATTCTGTAGCTGATACATAAGTATTTTTTACAGCGTTAGGATTATTTTGACCAAATTCTTTACTAGCAAATACAGTAATCTTATTATCTTTTACATCAAATATAGGTCCTAGTGTAGTTTCTAAATGATCTGCATAATCGTTTCCTAAAGTTAAAACCCAACCACTATGATTACCTTTACCTTCTGGACCTCCTAGTACTTCAGACCAAGTTAAAGTTACATTAGGTCCTTTACCTTTAGTAAAATCACCAGGTTTTCTTTTTGTATCTTTAATTATTTGATCTAATATAGTTAATGCTTCTGGATTATTTTCCGCTGTATATTCTCCACTTGCATCTCCTATAGTTACACTATAGTTTTGTTTTGGTTGTTTAAGCAACTCATTTAATAAACGGAACTGTGTGTTAGCTGCAGGATTAACTTGACCATTAATATATTCTGATTTGTATTTATTATATATAGTACCTCCTATTCCCCCTTGTTCTTGATTAGTTAGCATTGATGCAGCGTTAAAAGAGGTAACTCCTGGTATTGCATTAGCATTAGTCATCCTTTTATTAACTTTAGTTTTTATATCATTAAAAAGATCTACTGCACTGTCTCTACCAAATACTTCATCATACATGTTTTTAAAGTGTTTACCAGCAGCAAAATCAATGCTAACAACTCCAGATGAACCTTGGTTACCGTTTACTTTTATATTATCTCCTGTACGGACGTTATAAGGATATAAAGCATCTAATAAAGCATCTACACCTTGAAAACCAAATTGTCTAGCAACTTGTTCATATGCTTCTGTTTCTTGATTAGATAATTGACTAGGTCTATAGAATGGTAAATTAGGTTCTATTTCCTTATACCAGTTTGTAAAATCTGATTGCATTTTACCTACTACTTCTTCTGGCTCTTGCATTTCCCCTTGTCTATTAAATAAAGGATAAGCATTTAATAAATTTGCTTGTGCAGGAGTAATCTCATTGTTAGCAACTAATAAATCAATTACATTTTGTGTAATTTCATTTTGTTTATCTCTAGTTACAAACACTGCTACAGCATCAGATTCAATTTTACCTTTATTCTTTTTTAATTGATAATAAAGTTGTGGATCACTTTTTTGTAAACCAGGTCCTGTAGTATTACCATCTAAAACATTTTCTACAGAATTATATAGTTCTTTTAATTTATCCTTATTTGCAGGATCTAAATAATATTCTCTTGCTTCTTTCCATGATAAAAGTTGACCATCTACTTTCATACCTTCTGCCATCATAGTGTTATCATCATCACTTATGTCAGCAGACTTTCTAGAATAATACTGTTCTATAGAGCTCCATCTTGTTTCATTAATACCTTGAATTTTATTATTAATTGCAACAGCATTATCTGCTATAGGATCTGATTCACCATCAGCAACCGGCATTGTTTCTTCAGCATCTCCTGCTACAACATCAGTGCCTTGACCTCCCATAAAATAATTAACTCCAACATCCTGACCTTCTGTATTATTACTATTGTTACCCCCTAAGTCAGCCCAAGGTAATGGCACCCAATTACCATTTTGATCTTGCTGCCAACCTTTATCTTTCATAATGTTTAAAGCATTTTGAAATTCTTTTTCTATCATGTTTAATTTATGCTGATGGTTTTTTAAAGCAAACTCGTCAGCTTTTATAGTTTGTTTTGCATCAATCATTGAATAAAACTTAGCAGCTTCTCTTGTATCAGTGTTTATGTTATGCATCATATAAGCTTGACCAGCTTTTTTAAACATGTCATCTATATTTTCAGATTCACCAGATACTAAACCATGGTGCTTATCTTCTAACTTTCTGCCATTTTTTATAAGTATGTATTCTTCTTTAGCTCTACTATAATCTAATTCTTCTTGTGATCCTGGAACAAAATTTCCATGTTTTTTTCTATATGCTTCCCAATCATTCTTGGCTTCAGTAGCAGTCTTTACTTCTGTTTCTTTTCCAATTTTTTGTTTTTCATAATCTTGAAAGTATTGTGATAACATATCATCAGCAAATACTTTTTTAGCAGCTTCTTCACCACCATACTTTTCAGCATTAGCTTCATAGAACTGTCTAGCTTTTACATAAAATTTTGTTTGGTAATATCTTTGTACTCTAGGATCATCCATAGTCATTTGTAAAATTAACTCTTGAGCAGGGTTTGTATAAACCATATCACCTTTTTCATTTTTACCTATAGCTCTTTTAGTTAAAGCTGAACCATTTTTTTGTGTAATCATATAATTACCAGTTGCATCAAAGCTAACTTGTTCATCACTTATACCTAATTCTTTAAGAGCATTTATACCCATCTCAATAAGGTTAATGTTTTCTACAGCTTCTGGTAATTGTACGTTCATAGAATCATCTCTAGAACCTTTTTGGAAATCAGCTAAACTGTAATTAAGGTTTTGTACACCTTCATCCCAGTATTTCTTTCTTGTTTCTTCATCATTACTTTGTCTCCAATTTTGAAATTTTTGTATTTCTGATTGATGTCTTTTTGTAAATACAATATCTCTAACCATTTTATCATCATTAAAGAATGGTGTAAATAATGCTTTAGCTGCATCTACATTTTGTTGCAAAGAAAAATCTACTCCTGATATTTGTTGTAGTTTAGGTGCAAGTTCTTTTGCATAGTTATCTCTAATGTCTTTATTATCCTGTCTAGTAAGATCAGCATGAACAACACTACCATAAAGATTATTCATCTTTCTATAGTTAGTATCATATCTGTCTTGTCTCTGTGCTAATGCGTCAGAAATGAATTTAAAATTAGGAGTAAAAGACTCCGTCTTAGATACGTATTTATTTACATTTGGTAGGTAAGTTGCCATATTACAAAATTACTAAATTTTTATGATGTATAGGATTCATATTTATAAACTTTTAATATTTATTTGTATCCTAAAATCCATTTTCTTAATTCTCTCTTGCTTCTAAGTAAGTCTCTTTTACGTGAAGTTTCTTTTCCATACTTTACTGTTTCTTGCGCATTGTTTCTAGTTATATTAACTTCATCTGCAGGATTTTTCTTAGGTTTATATATTTTATCAAAATACTTCTCAGCAAAAACTGGATCTTTATCAGCTAAAGCTTTATACTCCTCATAAGCTAACATGCTATCAGTTGTAGGTTGCCCAGTGTTACCGTCAAAACCTTTTGGATTATAGTATTCAATATTATGTGCTTGCGGACTATACCAGAATTGTGGATTTTTTAAATTTTCCATGTACTGTTGATCCGCATTACTCATTTGATCATTAACAGCATTTACTAAGTTGTCTGTCATTTCCATATTTGCAACTTGGAAATTTTCTGCAGAAGCATTACTTTCATCCATAAAGGTTTTAAATTTTGAAGCATTAGCTTCAGCAGCATCATTAATCAAAGGTACGTTTATTGCTTGTGCATTATTATAAATCTTTGTATTTAGATTTTCATGTTTATTAATAATTCCTTCAGACGCATCTTGCATTTTACTCATAATAGCTGTAGCTTGATCTGGGTTTTGTCTAATAGCTTCTGCTGCAGTAGCCTCTATAACAGACAGCTGTTGTCTAGGATCTACATACATAGGGTTCATTAATGTTGGATCAACACTAGGTTCTAGTACAGGGTTTATTTGTTTTAATCCTGCTAACTGTGCTGACTTAGTTGCTACAATAAGATCATCCTGTGGGAATGTTTCATACAAAGGAGTTTTAGGTGTTTCAAAATCATCAGGCTTAGGTACACAACTACATGTTTTTTGATCAAAATTTAATTTTAACTCTTTACATTCTTGCATGATTTTAGCCCTAGTTTCTGCATCACATTCATTTGTCACTTCAGTATTAGTAGTACTGGTTTCATCTGGATTTTCTGCTCTATAAAACTGGCCTCCTGTTGTGTGACCTAATGCACCATCTACATCAGATACATTTTCACCAAGGGCATTCTTCATTCCTTCTTGTTCTTGTCCTATAGGTGTAGTATTAATTTGATCTAATAAACCTGTTTCATCTTCAATTTTTGCATTATCTAAAGATTTATACATACCTTGAAAGATTCTAATCTCTTCTTGTGTAGGTTTTGCATTACCATATCCATATTTAATAGCTAGTTCATCTGTATTACCTGCTGCATTTTTTCCAAAAACTTCACCTGGGTTTCTACCTTCTCCAGCATTTACAGCAGAAAGGTATTGATTCATTCTATTAAATATATGAAATAATTCAGCGTCCGTATATGCTGTTCCATCTGATTTTTTTGAAACCCATCTATTTTTTCCTGTAGTATTCTTAGCAGCTTCTTCTTTATATTTATCTAACCAAAGTTTTCTAACTGGATCAAAATCTTTACTAGACATAATATCAAATGCTTTTGCATGAGATTCATAACCAGTTTGCTTTGGATTATATGTTTCTTGTACAGGTTCACTACTACCAATAATAGGATTACCATCTGCATCATCTCCACCATAACCCCAAGCATCTGATCCAGTTAATTCTTTACCAAATTGAGCCATTTGTTGTTGCGGCTCTACACCACGCATACCTTCAAAAGGATTTACTTGCAAGCTTTGTTGCATCATACTCTGTTGTATAGATTGTGTTTGTATATCTATTTCACGCAACTGAGTCTCCATTGTTTGTATAGATGCTTTTAATTCATTAGCTTTTTCAGGATCTGCTAAGACATTAGGATTATCATTTACGTATGCTGCAGTAGATTCATACTCATCCATAAGCTTTTGTCTATACATCATGATGTTCTGCAAAGCAATTTGACTATCAGATAACCTACCTTGTCTTGATGGCATTCCTAACATTTCTTCAGGTGCACCACCTTCAGTAAATCTTTTAAGAGGGTTTTCTTCAAAAGGGGATCCCCCCATTTTATATTTACACCCGCATGGTAATTTTTTACCACACGTAGGGCATATAGCTGATCCTCCCATTTTGTACATATTACTTTGCCCTTGTTGCATCATAGCCATGTACTCTTCATGTGTTGCTCCAGGGTGTACTGTACCATCTGGCATTGTATGTGTTTCTTCTCCACCCATACCAGCATTCTTTAATATTTTAGATTGTACAAAATCAGGTAATGCTCTAAAGCCAGGGTTATCTGTACCTCCACCTACACTCATTTGTGGGCCTCCTGTAAATTGTTGTAATGCGTTCATATCAGGACCCATTGCCATTTGCTGTTGCCCTTGTTGTAGTTTTGCTTCAAACTCTTGTGGGTTTATTCCGTTTTCTATCATATAAGGATATGCAGCTAAAGGTACTCCGTCAGCAAATTTCTTTTTTTGTTCTTGTAAGAAAGCTATTTGAGATAATTTTACTTTGTTTTTGTTTAACATATCCTCTGCAGTTTCTACAGCTATTTTATCTGAATCAGGATTTTCTAAAATTTCAATGTATTTATTTAAAGGAAATCTTTTAGATACTTTTGCAGGAGTCATTTTCTTTTTAGAATCAATACCTAATTGTTTTAATTCTTCTGTTGTAAATTTCATTTTGCGTGTGTCAGAAAACACAAAACTTTGTTCTGGTAGATTTAATGGAGTACCACCATCATAATGTCTTTTACCTCCTATATTATATAGTTCAAAAGAACCATCATTAGTAAGGTCTGTCAAAGCTGTTTCACCTTTTTCTGCTTCAAGGTTAGCATCTTCTCTGTTCATTGGTCCTAAAGTATTGTTAACAGTACCACCTGCTTTCATTGTTCTTACAACTTTGCCATTAACAATTTTAAAACCTTCTGGTAAATTTCCTATTTTTACTTTCATAATTTTATCCTAAAATTTTAATATCAGCTCCCGCTTTCATTAACTCATAATATAAATCCATATCTATTTCAGCTTCTTGTTCTCCTCCAAGTTTAGCAGTATTGTCTATTGCACCAGTTCCTTTTACAGCCATAGTTGGTTGAGAAGGTTTTGTTTGCATAGAATCTGCTACTTGTGTAGTTATACTCTTGTTATCATCTATTGCTCCAGCATAACCTGCCATATCTTTTGCCAAACCTGATGCACCTGCTGCCCATCCTGCAGGCCCTGGTATCATTGACGTAGCGTTTAATGCCATGTTTTCTGTATGCTTTTTAGCTGATTCATCATCTCCAATAAATTTATTATAACCAGCTCTAATTCCTGATATACCTGTATTAATAGCATCTGCACCTAAACCAACTGGACCAGGAGTAAGTCCTGCAGCTCCCAATGCTGTTTGTCCATAGTCTACTGCTTTACTAAACCAGTTTCCACCTTCATTCATTTTTGGTACTGCTAAGTATGAACCATAACCTGTTGCATCAACAAATGGATACGTAGCACCTAGTTCACCTGCAAAATTAGCACTTGATGAATGCATAAAAGGTAAAAGACCTGATGAATTAACATTTGTAGCAAGGTTATGCATTCTTTGACCATGACGCTGATCTTCTATAGGCATAGAAGGATGATAACTTGATATAATTGTATCTGTTTCTGAGTTATATCCGTCTTGCATTAATGTACTTATAATATCTTTAGTGTCTCTTTTATTTGTATTCCAAGCTTTAGAGTAATTTTTAACCTCACTTCTTTTTAGTCCCTGGAATTTAGGTAAAGTTCCACCATATTTCATACCAGGTCCTTTATAATTATTTACAGTATCAGCAGCCCAAGCTTTTTCAGGATCTACAGGTTTATCATAAGCATCACATAAAACTGCTCCTTCAGCTGCTGTTCCTCCACCTCTTAAAAACTCAGGTATCTCAGCTCCGTATTTTAAATTAAATCTTTTTGCTGTTTCTGAAGAGACTTTACTTTTATCAGGAGATTCTCCTCTTTTTCTTTTTGCATGAACGTTTGCCCAAAACCCAGGTTGACCTCCTGCTTTATACAAATCATCTGCAGAATCTTTATAATATTCATATAGTTTAGGATCAGTTTTCATTATACGTGAAGTATCATCTATAGATTTTTTAAATTCTTCTACAGTCATTCCTTCTTCTTTAGCTCTCTTCTCTAAATATATTTGTTTTTCTTTTTCTTGTAATTCTGAATCTAATCCGTCACCAGACATTAGACTGTAAGCACCTAAACCTCCTGCTATGTATATTGGCTGTCTGTTATATTCTGTAAATGTTTTACCATCACCTATAACTTTTTTAGTTCTAAAACCATTTAATATACTTCTACCAAGAGGTGAATGCATGTCCCATTTAAATCCACCTACTTTTTGTGCATTCATTTGATATATCATTTTATCTTCAGCACTTAATTCATCAAAGAAACTTCTAAACTCACTTAATTTTGTTTTACCTTTTTTATTTAGTCCTTTTAATCTTACTGGACTACCTGTATATTTTCCATCTACTATAAGAGAACTAAAATCAGTATCACCAGCATCTACAAATTGATTTCTCCCTTTAATCTTATCCATTCTAGTTCTATCAGGATTCATTATTTCAAGATCAAAATTTTTCCATATGTTTATTGTAGCTTCTGGACTATCTAAAGTCTCACCACTTATAAGACCAGGATAACCTTGCTTAATAGATTGTTTTACTCCTTCGTCATAAAGCGCAGTAGCAATACCCATTTTTCTAAACTCTTCACGTACACTATTCATTTCAGAACTAACACCTAATGGATTGTCATATTTTAAATTTAAAAATCCTATGTTGTTTTCTTTATTTGCCCCTGTCTGCAACATGTTTATTTTAGTAAAAGGTTCTGTTTTTGATCCTGCACTAAACAATACATTATCAGCAAGTTTAAATTTAAATGGATTTATATAATTAAATAATTTTCTAGTATTACTTACTTGACCAAGAGCTTGGTACTTTGGTAAAGCTCCACCATTTTTGTAATCACCTAAGAAAGATTTCTGTTTATCTAAATGCTCTTTATTAAATCTTAACACATCCATGTTTGTTTTCATGTAATCATTTATACTTACTGGAGCAGGTTGTTCATTCATTAATTCTTTACCTTGTTGTGCTTGCCCATATATTTCTCCTGTACCATATAGGTCATCTCCATAGCCTCCTTTATTTACATCATAAAAACCTCTGTTACCTGTACCTGCAGTTTCTTCCATCATAGGTGCAAAATCTTCTACACTTCTAGATCTAGATTTTAATTTATTCTCATGTCTATCTTGACCTTCTGCAAAACTTGATAGAACTGGTGTTAATTTATCTACAGCAAATTCTGATACTCCACCAATTATATCTAAGCCAGCACCAATAGCACCTGTCTTACTAATTTCTTTTGCTTTATTAAGTATCTGTTGACCTTTAGTATCACCATAGTTAACATCAATACCCATGTCTTTTTCTTCTTCAGTAGCTACACCCTGCATATCATTCTGACTAGTAGGGTCTAATACTCTTGGAGCATTTGGATCTACTTGTTTATCTATGTTTTCCACCATGTCATCTGTCATAACATCAGCTTGAGTAGGTGGTTTGTTTAAATCATTGTTACCTTGTAGAAAGTTTTTTATTCTTGTACCAAAGTTTGGTCTTTCAAAATTAGCAATCTCTTCTGATTCTGCTTCTAGATTTACAGGTCCGTTAAACCCTGGTAATGGTGCAAAAGGATCACTAGTAGGAGGTGTAAAATTAGCTGCAGGATCAACCATGTCTCCAGGTAGCTGTACTTGACCAGGATAATTTGTTTCACCTTCTTCATGTGGTCCACCATGCTCATAGAATGGTACGTCAGTTCTATCATGATCAAAGTATGCAGTGCTGTCATTCATATTATCAGCAGCATCACCACCTGCATCATATCTTGTAAGCATGCCTCTAAGCTCTTTACCGTATCTTAAAGTTTCATCATTCCCACTGTTTTCTTCTAATTCTCTATTTATTCTTTCTTGTCTTGATTCTACTGTTTCAGATTCTTTTGTGTAAGGTCCATAAATTTTATTTGGATCATAAGGAGTTGTTCCACTTACTTTATTTTCTGTTTCAGTCACATTACCTTCAGGATCTGTTGTAGTAATTTTTTGATTTGTATTTTGATCAAAGCTTACTAATTTATTATCTCCTTCTACATCAAAATCAAAATTCATTATACCAGCATTGACATCAGCTAAACCTCCTGGACCAGTGCTTTCTTCTATTACATCATATTGAGTTTGCCCGTCTTTATTATAGTTTACAGTACCATCTTCATTAAAATAAGTAAACGTGCCATCTTTGTTTTTTTGTTTTACACTAAACAAACTTTCATCTGTGTCAGGATCTTTAAACATTTCGTTTCTTGCTTTAGCAACTCTATAGTTACTACCATCCCATTTTGCTAAACCGTCTTCATTTCTTTCCATGAAGTTACGTTTACCATAAGTCATATCATCTAATGACCACCATAAATCAGAATTACGTCCACCACTATTAACCCATTCTTCTTTTTCTTTTTTTGACATGCTGAGATACTTTTTTAAGTTATCTCCATGTAGCATTGCGTTTTCATCAGTAGTGTTTGTAAAACTAGATCTACCAAATCTTAAATTTCCTTGTTGGTCAAATTTTGAATATTTTCCTCCTGGGTCATAACTTTCTTTTTTGAAAGCCCCACCTATAGTATTACCTAACTTTCCTACTCCTTGTATCATGTTGCCAAACAAGCCTACTCTACCTAATCCTCCAAGATAACTAAACTTATCTCTATCACCAAATTGTTCTTTATACAACCTTTTCATTTTTTGTTGCTGAGTTTCTTCTGTTTCACCTTGTTCTTCAAATTTAGGTAAAGCACCGCCATTCCTCATAAAGTGTTGATACCCACCTAGGTATGGGTAAACATTAAAAGTTTGTTGTTTTTTATTTTTTGATTTTCTTGCCATAGTTCTTACACAGTTATACTGTCACATTTATAATATACTAAAAATCAAGCACATTATCTAATTATTTAATGACTTCATGTAGTCTAACACAGTCATCTTACTAGCCTTTGCATCATTATAATATAGACTGTTTAGTCTATCATATACCCTTTTAACTTTTTTTAGTTTTTCATCTTTGTCAAAGATACCATTTATTAATTTAGAATAAATAGATATTTGATGTTTTAGTGATATACCTTTATTGTTACCGTCTTTTTTATTGTAAAGATCTTTTGAAGCATTAATATCTTCTAAAGGAATATCAACACCATTGTTAACAGGTTTAACAACTACTTGTTCTGTTGTTTTTTGTCTTCTAGGTTGATTGTTTAATAATCCTAATTCTCTCATTGTTTCTAACTCAATAGGATTTAATTGTAACCCTTGATCATATTTATAAATTATATTTTTTATTCTATTGTGTCTTTTCTTTTGATCATTTTCTTGTGTATATACATCAATAATATTAAAGTTATCATAACCAGCATCATCTTTATCATAATAAATTCTATTGTTTTCTAAAGACTCAGAGTTACTATTATATTCTATAAAAGGTAATTGTCTTTTATTATCATAAGACTTATTAATTCTATAGTTACCTAAAACACCTTCTATATTTTTTTCTGATCCTTGTTTAAACTTTGGTAAGAAAGCTCCATTGTCTAGCATGTCAGCTATAATTTCATTTCTAACTTCTTCTTTATTTGTAGAACCTCCAAACTTATATTTAGGTTTGTTTTTAAAGAAATTGTGTGCAGGATTATTTTTCATAAAGAAAGATGAGTTAGATATATCTAAATCAGGATCTAGATAGTTCATAATTCTTTTTGTATATCCTCCCATTGATATATCACCTACAACTGCTTGTTCTGAAAATTGACCCTCTGACAATTGTTTTTTAACGTTACCTTGACCACCTTTGTGTATAGCTGCTAATAATTCAAAATCTGAATACTGTGCAGAAGTCTCTGGATGAAAGTGTCTTATTTGGACAAGCTCATCAGGATAAACTTGCGTAATTAAATGTTTCATTAATTTACGTTGGTCTTCTTTATTCTTAAGATACTGACCTCTCCAATCTTCTCCTTCTTTATATCCTAATATGTCTTTAGCATATTTGTCTACAAGAACTTCTTTAATGCCAAATCTACCTAAAGCATTAGCACTACTTACAAAGCCATATGCATTATCCATACCACTTTCATATATACCTGTAAATGGATGATTGTCTGCTAAGTATTGTGGGTCATCAGTTGTGTTTTTATATTTTCTACCTTCTGGTCTTTTATATTTTACTTTGCTGCCTGTTTCAATATGTCCAATAGCAGTTATTGCAGACCATAGTTCTTCTTGCGGAATGCTTTCAAATGAATTAGCATATGATCCTCTGTCTTCTGTATACTGTACATGTGGTTCAAATTCAGGACCTCCTACTAATACGTAATCACCTTCCCACATTCTATTAACCATTTTAGAATAATCAGGTTGATCTTTTATATTAGTAAATTTACTATTAATTGAATTTAAGACAGCTTCTTGATTCCATATACCATACTTTGAACTTATTTCACCTTTACCTTGAGTAGGTTTTACTTTATGTCTGTAATAAGTTTGTCCGTTAATAGTAACTTCTTCTGCGTCAGAATAATCTACTCCACCTCCATCATTAAACTTAGATAATCTATATCCTCCTATTTCACCACCTTGCTTATAAGCTTTAATTTGAGCTTCACCTGCTTTCCAATTAACAGGTAAATCAAACTCATACCAAGCATATCCTTTTTCATCATAGACTACTTTGTAAGTTGCATCTTTACCAAAAGTAGATTTTAAATATTTTTTAAAATCCTTTTCATTATATTTTCTTAGAATAGTTTGTTGATCAGACCATTTTCTTTCCATAGTAAGTTCACCTTTGCTATTTTTTGCACGTTTATTATAATTAGGATTTTCTGTAACACCATCTTTAAGAAATTTATTTTTGTCTTTTTTATATTTTACACCCCCGTAGTCATCTATGTTAAATACCGGCCTTTCTGGCTGCTCTATTTTTTTATGATTTATTTCTCTTATATCCTGTGTATATTTAGTAACAGCATCTTTGTCTTTACCAACATAAAGCCAAGAACCATTCTCTTGTATATGATATAAACCTCCTTGTAAATTCTTTGCAGTTTCTTCTGGTATTTCAATGCTTGGAGAAGCCCAACCTGGAGCAGTATTATATTGATCACCATCTGCATTTCTTACAGTCATAGTGTATTTACCATTATTATCTAAAGATATATGTTGATTTTTCCAGTGACCTATATTTCTGTTATAATCAGCAATTTCTGCATCAGTCCATCCATCATCATACAATGATTGTCTATAACTTTCATCATCTGCATAAGCATTCATTCTAGGCTTTCTATCTTTTTTTGGAGCCCAACCTTTTTCTTCATGTGTTATTCTTGGGTTGCTACCCATAGAGTATACTGAATTTACTTCATCAGGTATATTTACAAAAGGTCCGTGTTTTTTAGCTACTGTAGTATGACCATAAGTATTACCTGTACTTAACTCATTAATAGCCACATCAAAATCAGCTGTATTACTTCGTGTCCAAGGATTTACTAATACATCTTTATCTTCAATACTTGGTGTAAAACCTTCAATAACAGCTACTGTTTTTTGGTGAGGGTACCTTACAGTTTGAAAACCATTGTCTGCTGCATACTTAACTGTTTCTGCAAACATCCTTGACATGTGATTTTTTTCTAATGCATTTATTTGTTTATTTGTATTAGCTGATCTAGTTGATATTAAACCTCCAATTTGATCTCTATCATATTCTGCATTTTTAATTTGATCATCATATCTTTTTATTTCTTCATTTGCTTGTGACTTATAATTTGCCCACTGTTGGTTTGGAGGCATTATGCTATTTTCATTTGGAGACCAATTATCTATTAAGTTTTGTTTTTCCTTCTTTTTGTTTTGAGCACTAATAATACGTATATCAGCTTTTTTAAGTTTAGCTAGTAAAGGTCTTTGAAATTCATCTGATTGTAATTCTAATATGTTAAAAAGTTTTTTGTCTGTACTAAAAAATCTTGTATGTCCGTAAGTTGGTCCCTTTTCATTTGTAGGAAAATGAGAATCACTAATAGGATTACCTATTTGATTATTTTGCCAAAGTATTGTTTTGTTTGTAACAGCTCCAATTCCTTCACTTTTTCTTATTTTGTAACCTAATGCATCCATCCCTACATGAGCATGTGTATTTACTAATTTAGGTTGAAACTGTATTATATTTTTATTTACTTCTGATTCAAATAATGAATAAGGTATCTTGCTTTTATCCGTAAGACTTGGGTTAGTTATTTTTAAATCATCTATTGTACTTTGTAACAATAGTTTGTCTGCTTGTACTTGTGCTCCTGTAACTTTACTATCTAAGTTATTTGTAAAATTTTGTAGTGTAGATAATTTTATATTACCTGCTTTATCTGTATTGTTAACTAAAGCATTACCTATAGAAAGACTTCTAGTTTGTACAGGACTATAAGGTAATGCAGGTCTTTGTAAATTATTTACATCATTTATATAGTTTGTCCAATCACCTAAGTTATATTGTCTTACATCACCTGGATCTCCAAATTTAGTAAAGCTCTTATTAGTAAGCATAGGAGTCATAGGAGTTTTACTGAAGTTAAAAATATTTCTAGGTTTAAAAAAGTTTGTTAATTTTCTACCAACTTCACCTAATCTTAAAGGACCTTGAAATTTATCTAATGGTATTTCTCTTACATTAGTTGTGCCCATATTATGTAAACCAGAATAAGGAGCAAGCTCTACACCGTTTGCTAATATTGGTCTTCCTGTGTTTGACATATCTATAAGTCCGTTAGGTGTATTAATATCTATAAAAGGCTCACTGCTGTAAGGAGAACCATCACTATATCCTAATATATCTTTATTATTCATTATCTTTGTGATGCGTTAAGTTTTGTGTTTTCCAATCTAAGTAACATTTTCTTGTCACCAGATACTAGTCTTCTTAGCACTACATGATTATAATAGTGTCTAAATTTCTTTCTTTCAAAAGATGATTTTAAAAGGTTGATATTAGCTATATTTAAATCTCTTATATAACCATTTAGTTTTGTTATATATATAGAGTTTTGTGCACCAGAAAATTCTCCTCTGTCATTTGTAACATCCCAGAACTGATTAAATCTATATTTTTGTTCTTCCTTACTATAAAGTATACTTATATCATTTGCATTTATAATAGGATAAGTTGTTATTAAAGGCACATTGTTTTTAGGTGAAAGATCTAATTTAAGTAAACCTGATGTTTGTTCAGAGTTGTAAATTTCAGCCTCATCAAAGTTAAAATCTAAAACATGGAATCTATCTCTACCGTCATTTTTATATACATATGATTCTAACATATACTCAACACTTCTAAGAGTAGTTACTTGTTGTCCAGATGTTTCAATAAGATCTATTTCCCAAGGATAATCAATACCATAGAAATTAGCAAACTTGTCTGTTCTTGAGTTATGTCTCCATAATCCTCCTACATTATAGTTTGCTGTTACTGTGTCAGCATAATTCCAAGTACACATTAATGGATCTGTTGGTGATCCGCACGTTCCTGATTCAACAAGACTTGCTGTACCATATCCTGGAAAACCTGAACAACTACATGTTGTCTGTGTGCAGTTAGGTGTAGTTACACCGTCACATGCTCCTACTAAAGTGTAACCTGTTGGACATGTACAAACTGGTGGTGGAGAACATACTTGACTAGTGATTGTAGTCGCTACAGTAGATAAAGATGCAACATTTCCAGCTGCTGTATAGTTGTAATCTCCCCCTGTTGTTGTAGTACTAGTTCCACAGCCAGGTTGTAAAGTAGTTCTATAACTTAGTTCATTTGCTCCACTTAGAGCACCTGATCCAGCAACTGTACGTATACCGTATATATCTGTAGTTGGCCATGCTGCTTCAGCTGTTGTTAAAGCTGTACTAGACCATGAACCTCCTGCATCTGTAATAAATAATAATACTTTTTTATATCCGGATTGTCCTGTTCTATCACCTAAACTACAATTTGCAGTATCTGACTGAGCTTTACTTAATAAGTCTAAACCTCCATCTAATCCTTGCTCAAACGTTGTACCACCTCCACAACAAGCAAATATGTTATCAGTTGCAGCAGTAGCATCAGCAGGATTGTTTGTCATCCATTTACCACCAGATTGAATAAGCTCATAAGTTGAAGACCATTTGCTTATACCAAATTGTAATTCACCTGCGTTCATAGCTGGTGTAAAGTTTGTTATTAAATCTGCAACGAATTGATTTTGCGCTAAACCTAATGCACTGTGGTTAGCATTTACACTATTACCATATCCAACACTACCTGATACATCTACAGCTACAACTACATCAAGTTTACAATTACTTCCTGAAGATGTCATTGTTGAAAGTATGTTATCTACAAGAACTGCTGCAGCTTGACTACCAGTTGATGCTATTTCACATTGATTGTTTGTTGCACTGTATGTATATCCAGGAGGACATATAGGTGTAGCAGAAACGCCTTTCTTAGTTGTTAAGAAATGATTTATGCTATTAAAAGCTAATTCAGGATGCCAGTCATGGAATGAAATCCAAGCTTTAGCTTTAGGGTCATAACTAACTGTCCAAGATGTATCTTCAAAATAATCTGTATCTGTAAGATGCACTTCAACACTTTGTTGTGTACTAGCATCTGAGTACATAAATCTTCCATCAGGTAAATAAGATAAATCAGGAAGTTTATCTGCAAGAGGCTTATAATCTCTTTTTGCAAAGTATACAATATCATTCATTGGATCATATATAGATTGTACACCTGCAGCTACTACAGGGTTATCTACTGCTCTAGGTGAATCTTCTATACCAGGGAATGCTTTTAATAATTGAGATGGTAAGTATTTGTTAAACCACCATTTCATTCCCATATCAGATATAGCTTGTAAACCTTTACCTGCATATTGGAATATTTTACCTTGTGCTTGTGATACATAAAATAAACCAGCAGGTGTTTGTACAGCACTTCTAGCGCTTTCACATGATCCATATTCATGAGATACATTAGAATTTGTTATGCTTTGAAAAGCTTGACTAAATAAACCACCGTCTCCTATTGTTAATTTATTACCAGAACTTTCCATTTTTAATTGGTCTACTCCTTGGAATAATTGTGGAGACAATGTAGGAAATAATATTATTGCTCCTGTTTTACCTGTTGGTACAATTGTATTTACTTTAGATTTAAAGTCTCTAAAATTTTCTGGTAGGAATGTTCTCCAATGATCTGCTTTCTCATCTCTTTTAAACTGTTGTAATTCTTTTGTATGTGCTCCAACAGAGGGTAAAGAGTATAATAATCTTTTTGGATATTTAGTAAAACATGTTTCAGATACGTAAGGATCATAATATCTTTCTTGTATGTTACCAAAAGATGCAGTCCAGAATCTTCTTGTATTAAGAGATTTATCATACTTATAATAGTTATCACCCTTAATATGATCTACGTGGAATAATTCATGTATGTCTGTATATTCTAAATAATCATAATGTTTTTTTCTTGGTTGGTCTTCCCAATCTCTAAATGAAAGATTCATGTCTGATTCAACAAAGAAATCTTGTATACCACTAACATGTGTATACATATAACCTGTGCTTTCAACAAAAAGTCCTCCTGTTTTCTTAACAGGATTATTACTATTGTCATTCATTGTTGCACTATAGTTATCTTGATCATCACCAATATCTGAAGTCTTAGGAGGCGCTCCACCTTTAGTAACTAACGTGTGAACATTTCTATGACAATCTTGTGGATCTAATCCTGCAAGTCTATTTTCATCACCCGGTTTGCAAAATTTTGCACCAGCTCCATCACAGTCTGTCCAACTACCACTATTTGAACCACCAGCATCCGTAGCATTACCGTTAATATTGAATGATCCTGTATCAAGTACGATAGTTCCTGAAAACCACCCTTTTTCTTTTTTCTTTTGTTTTTTACTATAGAATATAAAATCTTGTGGATTATCTTCAGGAATACAACTGTCTGTCCATGCACCTCCAGCTAAGTTACAATCTCTAAGTGTTTTTGCTGATTCACTAATAAATGAACCACCTGACCATGTATTAACTGTCCATGTTTCACCTGCAGCTGTACAAAGTGCTTGAGCAGTAGTCCATACACCACCTGCGTTAGTACAACCTGATGATGTAGTATAACCTGAAACACTACAAGATCCAAGATTATATACTGGATTGCTACATGTTCCGTTAGCTGTACAAGTTGCCGCAGTAGCAAAAGAAGTAAGATCACCGTTTGCAGCAGTACAAGTTCCACCCATTGTACAATATCCATTATGATGACATGTAGCATTATAAGCAGGATTACCTATAATACCACCATGTGCATAAGTATTATCTTGTAATCCATTACTTACAGGATACATAAATTTACCTTCATTCCAATTATATAAAGCTTTAAACGTTCTTACTTGACCATCTATATCTGTAGTTCTTGGTGGTGAAACATCATCTCCAGGATTAGCAAAGTCATACCAATCATCTTTACCAGATGATATACAACTACCTCCACCCCAATCAATTAATGGTGTAGAGTGGTTATGACTTCTATGTCTACCTTGAATACCTATTGCTACTTCTCTTCTTCTTGGTGGTTCAACTGGTTGTTGTGGTACTTGATTAGAAGGACAGTCTACACCAGCAGCAAGATACCAAGAACATTGTTCACCTGGATGATTAATGAATTGTGATTTACCAACCCCAGCTATTTCCCACGTTGGACTTTTAATTCTATTACTTAAAGTAGCAATTATGTTATCTGATGTTGGAACTTTTATTACTTGTAAATGGAAGTTACCAGGTTCATAATAATTTGCAACCGTACCCCCACTTGCATCTTGTGTACCAATTAGTCCAGCATCACAATCAATTTCAGTAGGTTGATCTAAGTGATACATGTCAGATGGAAAAGCTTCATCAAAATTAAATGTAAGATTTGTTAAAGGTCTTACAAATTCATCCATACGGTATTTTTCCGTATTCATCCAATATCTTGGGAAAGGTACATTAGAATAATATCTATAATCAAAAGGACTTCCGTCAGGTAAGTCTTTCATAAAGTCATACCAAAAAGGCATTGTAACTTTTTCTGTATATCTTGATATGTATGTGTCACCACCAAATAAAGGTCCTGTGCTAAATCTAGTATTAGCATCTATATCAGCCGCTGAGTCAGAAAATTTAAACGGTTGTGACATTGGTGTAAATAGAATACTGTCTAATTGACCATACTGTGAATCATTGTCTACTTTTAATCCAACGTAATGTGCAGAAATATTAGATGTTGCTAAACCAGTAGGTGTCCACCAACTTAATGAGTGATTACCATCTCCTGCACATTGACCACCACCAATAACAAATTTTGAATCATCTTGTAAACCGTAATGACCAGGTGAATCAACTTTAGTGTTAGTATTTAAAACAACTGTAGAAGGTCTGTGAAGATTGTTTATTGCAGTTCCTCCCATAAATTGAAGACCTGGTTTTATGTATCTTGCAGATTTCATTTGATGTCTATATACAGCTGTACATGTTGACCCTGTCCAAGCGTTGTTACAGTTACCTTCTGCAAAAGGTACATAAGTACTATAAAAACCATGACTATTATATTTATAAGCATAGTCTTGATAGTTCACCATTTTAAGAATAAGATCTATAATCTTATCTCCTCCTATAGCTACATAGTTAAGGAATGTTAGTACACCCGTGATCATTGAAAATAATGTAGGCACACTTGTAAAATCACTACCTACATATTCAATAGTTTTATTAGGACCAATATGACCAGCCATAAGTCCTGTTGTACCAGTCTCAATCATTTGGTATATAGGAGTACCAATCTGTCTTGCTAATTTACCAGCACCAAATACAGAAGCTACATCCACAACAGTATTAAATGCCATATCTGCTACAGCACCAACAACAACTCCTGGTAAATTTAATAATACGTTTACTGCTGCTGCAGCTGTACCGGTACCTGGCATAGGTGTCATACCTGACCCTACTGCCATTGTTTCCCCTGTTGATTGTGATCTAGCTGTATTTATTTTAACATTCCTTTTACCTCTCATGTGGTTAAGTGCATAACCAACTCCAATAATAGCTGCTATTAATACAGCTTTGTTTTTTAATAGTTTTGCTCCTGGATGTTTTTCAGATTTTCTAAAGTTACCTTCTGCTTTTCCAATTAAAGTTTTATATACTACCATCTCAGATGGAGCAAGATACATGTGTGTAAAGTTAAGATCTGGAGAATGGAATGTGTGATGATCAAAAGTAAACTCAGCCATACCTCTGTTATCTTGAGTCATGTGTATACTGTTATCTTGTGTAGGCTTTAATAAAGATCCTGTTCCTGTTATCCAATTACTCTCTATAGGTTCTGTTCCAAATATACCACTTAACCAAGGAGCTTCTTCTACACGCACGTCACCATTACCTCTGTATATTAGATAAGGGTCAATACCCATATCATTATATGGATAGTTTGCCATCAATCCATATTGTATATCTGTTTCACCTAAAGCATTAGGAGTAGCTGCAGCAATATCTGCATTTGCAGCAGCAATTGGTCCACCACCATTAAATGATGTTGGGCTATTTTGTATATCACCAAGAGGACTGTAATAGTTTGTACCTGCCCCTGCTTGTAAACTTCTTTTATGTTCATACCTTTCGTATGACATCATATTCCTTATAATACCTTTTGCAATAATAGATTTGTTACCGTCTCTATTACCAACTAATACTTCATATCCTACAATATTAGGTATTACATTTCCACTATTATCTAACGGTGCAGCAATATTAGAAAATTGAGCACCTATTATTTGTATATGTGTAGAACCTGTACCTCCTGCACCATTTGTTGACAGTCTAGTTGTAACGTGTGTATTTTCATCAGGCATCTTGTGATGTCTAATAGGCATACCACATAAATCCATACTTCCATTATTGTACCTTATAGGATCAGTAGCTGGATATTTTTCACCAGATTCCCAATATGCCATATCACCGTAGGATTGTATAATTCCTCCGTCAGGTAAAACTACATTTGTAGTTGCTGTAAATGTTGCAGTGTTTTGTGTTTTGTATTGAAGAGCTACACCATCCCATGAGTTAGCTGTTAAATCTAAAGAAACTTCATTTCCTGTTGCAGATCTTCCTGGTATATGGTATGATTTTGATTTTTCTCCTGTGTTGTATATAAATCTTATAAAGAATGTGTATACTTCATCTCTTAGAAATGTAGGCTTGTTTCCTCCTTCTCTATAGTATTCTGCTGGGTAAGTAGCAGAAACCCATTCTGTTTTTATATTATTTGCAAGAGGTTGATAATTAAAATCAAATTGTTCTGTAGGTTGTGCTCTAATTAAATAATCATTTACTTCAAACATTCCTGATGATTTTTCATATGCAGGATTTCTTAAAAGTAATCTTGATGATTTGACTTTTGTAAGATCAGGATCTAAATAATCAATGTTAAGATTTGTAGTTTCAGTACTATAATAACCTAAAACATATGATGTAAAACCGTTGTGTACTCTTGTTCTAACTACAACTTGCATCCATTCAAACTCTTTATCTACTCCAGATATTTTTAGATTTAAAGAACCCTGATTATTTTCATGAGACCATAATGATTGCATGTTAGATGCACCCAAGTAATCACCTATTATTTGATCATTGATTGAGTATGCAATAAAAACTTGATACATACCGTTAGGTAGTTGTCCTCCCTCACTAGCTTTTGTTAGTTCTAAATTTGGTGTATCTAATAATGGAGCTAATCTAATTTTTTCACAGTCAAGTTGTAATGGTGTAATATTTTGATATATAGTACATGCAGGTGTACTTGATGGTGCTATTTCTTTCTTAAAAGGTATATCACTTAAATTAATAGTTCTTGAAGGATTGTTACCATCATCCCAATATACTTGCCATGAACAATCAAAATTTTCTTTTGCAACACCTATAACTAAATGGTCTTTGTGAAAGTTTAAACAAGAATCATTTATTAATGTATTATATGTACATGTGCTGTCATCAAACTCTCCTATCTCAGAAGACTTATCATTTAATGTACCTTCATTATCTGTTGAGTAAATTATCCATTTATCACCATAAAGATGTATTCCACCTATAACAGTATAAGGTATGTTAGCACACAGTATGTTTGCAGGCTCATTACCTATAACTCCAGTATCACCATCAACAGAATTATTTATAGCATTTCTAGCATGTGACCAATTATCTTTATTAAGGTAGCCATCATGTGTGTCTTTAATCATACCCTTCATAGGAGTATTTGTAAAAACACTAGAAGTACTTTTAGGTTTTGGTTGTTGCTGTTGTTTTTTCTTCTTTGCCATTTTCTATCCGTTTGTAGCTACACTCTTAAACATGTTATAGTAATTATGGTATTGAGCTTTTCTGTTCTTTTCCCATAATTTCTTTAATTGTGCAAAGTCTGGAGTGTTTACAAACGTCAAAGCATTGTTTCTAGCAGCTCTAAGTTTTTGTTGCATAAATGATAATTGATTCACTACATTCTCTCCAGCAAACATCATGTTTTCTAATATCCTTTCTTTTAATGCATATTCATAATACTCATTACAATAAGGATGATCTAAAACTAGAAGTTCTCCATTGTCATCTTCCATTGCCCCTTGATAACTTATATATATTTTACCAGATTTAAAATTAGTTATAAAAAAACCATCTCTAATTTCAACATCATCTGCTCCTTTATATATAGGACATTCATTACAACTATCTCCTTGATTATCCACAATATTTATAGGTATCATATAACTATATTCTCTATAACTATCTGGGCTAATCTTTTGTACTAACATTAGTTCATTGTCATCGCAATCCTTTTTAACTACACAAACGTTAGTACAATTAGCAGCAGGATCATCACATGGACCACTGTATCCTGGTTCTGGCTTGTATGTTCCTTTTATAACTTCTTCAGTGTTTGTACCGCTAGGTTGTGTTGTCTTTACTTGATATGTACCACAAAGTGATCCATAATTTAATACATTAAAATCAGAAGGTAATTTACCTTTACTGTTTTCTATATCAATTATTGCATTTTTTGTTCTTTGTATTCTAAGACCTAAATCATAATTAACCCTTACAGCAACTTTAATTAACTGTTGAGGTTCTATCATACCTTCTAATGCGTAAGTTCTAAAATCAACAGTAACATCTTCTAGCAACTGATTAAAGGTTCTATATTTGTGTGATACTGCCATTATTGTCTATTTATATTTATTTTATTATGAGAGTCTTCTGGTGTAACTTTTAATGTATTAAACTGTATGTTTAAAATTTGATTTTCTATTTCTGCAAATAAAAATTCTGGTATATACATATTTTGTAAATACCTTGGAGTACAGTCATCTTCTGTATCACATGTCCAAGAAGATATGTCTGCTTCAAACACACCTTCTAATTTAACAGCATCCCACTCTATATTTGGAAAATACAAATAACCATCTAAAAACCAATAGTACTTAGTGTTATTATATTTAAATGTAGTTGTTTTAGACATAGAAACGTATGAGCCAGGAGTTGTTGGTTGTATTTCAGTAGAACCATCTAATGATGATACAGTTCTAACTAAAGGGCCCCAATAACCTTGCATGAATGTTGGTAACTTATGCTTGCTCTTTTTTATAGTTTGTCCTGAAGAAATACCTACACAACCTGCTTCTAACTTATCTACTTCTACTAATTCTACATGAGGTAAAGTTTGCCATACTGCGCTAAACTTCATAAGTTTGTTAGAGTGATCTTGCCTTCTCATTAATAGCTGAGCGTATTTCAATATAAGACTATAAAGGTATCTATCTGTAACAAACGCATCTTGTGAGGTTGCTTTAAGAGCTCCTCTGAGTCTTGATATTGCTTCACCTATTGTTGTCATATTACTTCTTTTTGTTTTTATACATATCAGTAACCCTGATCTTTGTTTTCATAGTAACAAACTTTTTCCAATTTTTTGGATAAAACTTTGCTACTGCTCTTTTAAATTGTCTTACTGCTGTAAACTGCCATAACTCTCTAGTCTTAAACTTATACTTGGGAGAATAATTTGTGTAGAATATTTTTCCTACATTACCATCTGTATCCCAGTTTTTGTTTTGTATTAACTTTCCATATTGTTTAGATAGGGCATAGTCAACATTTATTTTCTTTGCAGCAGGACAACTTCCTATAAATAAGTAACCTAAAGATTCAGGTAATTCAACTCCGTTTCTGTTGTTTATAACAGTTTCCCAAATTTTAGAGTTAAACTTTTGTATAACTTTTTTTAGTTTAACATTATCTACACTTGAATACATTGGGTTTTTATCTTTAAATCTTGTTAATGTATCTGTGTTTAATAGATTCAAAACCTTTTCTTTATATCTAGGTTTATTTAAATCTGGTCCTTTAAAGTTACTTATCATATTACATACATTATAATTTACAAAAAAAAGAGGAGTTATTCAAGTTAATTGGGTGAATATGTTAGTTCACAAATTTCACCTTTGTTTGGATCATGTATAGACAATACACCAGATCTTCTTGATCCTACAAATTTATTATGGTAATGATAATAATCTGTACGTGATAAACTTGGTAATATCTTTAGCATAAAGCCAGTACGCTCATGCTCAGTAATATATTCTATTTTTTTCTTGTGATGGTAATGTCCTGTATATAATGTTCTATATAAAGTCTTACCCCATTGTTTTGGGTATTCCATAGAATATAATAACAATGAGTTTTTAGTATTTACATCTCCATGTTCAAATGCAAAAAAGTTATCTTTATAGGTATATACTTTTCTTTCTAGATATACTACATCCCATATAATCTTTTTGTCTTTAAAACATTTAGATAAAGCATGTGCTAAATGAAAAGAAGATAACCTATCATGATTGCCTGGTATATATACAATTTGTAATTCATCACAGAATTGTTTTAAATAATTTATACTCCATTGTATAGCATCAAAAGCTTGCATATAAGCTTCTGTAGCTGTTGAGCAGTTGTCTAAAGGTGTTCCACTAGTGGTACTACCATTCCAGGTATCCATGTTGATTAGATCTCCTCCTATGACGTAATACAGCTTTTCAAGATGATGAGCTCTTGTAGCTCTATTTGCTAAATCAATTATTGTTTCTTCAAAATCTTGGTCTATAGTTTCATTACCTTCTTTACCAAAGTGTATGTCTTGTAATGACAAAACTCCAGCTGTCTTTACTTTACCTGGAGTTTTTATTCTTTTAACTAGATTATGTTTTTTTGGTTTAAAACCTTTTAATAACTCAGCTACATTATCTACCTCATTATCTTTTAGCCTTGTAACCATTGCAGAAACTCTCCAATGATCTCCCATTTGTTTATTCCAATAACTAGATAGTTTCCATTGTGTTGTATCAATGTTTAATATATCAATTATTTCTTCTGGTGATTTAGGTTCTGAAGCACTTATTGTTTCCATTTTTGCTTCACCTTTTTCTAAATTATACTCATATGATGTTGATGAGTTTTCTAGGAGATCTTGTCCTTTTACTATGTCTTTTAGTTTGTCATAGTCTTCTATTGTTAAATCTAATTTTTCTGCACAATAGTCTGATGTTTTTTTCCATTTGAATGATGCCTTAATCTTGTCAAATAATGAATCCATTTATAATTTTATTTAGTTAATATGAAGCAAAGATACAAAAAAATTTATTCACAAAAAAGAAAGAGGCCCGGTGTTAACCCCAGGCCTCATACAATTAAGTGTTGGAAAACCAATAAACCTTCACTTTCTTGTCTCTTTATAATGTTGATGCATAAATAGTCACAGAAGGACAATTTGCATCTGATGCTATTATTCTTAATTCATAAGCAGTTGCTGCAGTTAAACAAGCTATGTTATAACTAAATGTTGTTGCAGATAAACCTGTAACAGCATCTGTCCATGTTGCAGTACCTGCTACTCTATACTGAACAGTATAAGTAGGAGCTGCTGGTGTTTGCGGTGCAGTCCATGTAACAAATATACTTGTAGCAGTTATACCAGAAGTTCTTACACCAACTGCTGCTTTTGTAAAACAATCTCCACCTGCAGTTGATATAATCATTCTTTGTAGTGTTGATAATAATCTTTCTCCATTTTCTACTATAATATCATTAGCACCATTTACAGTATAGCTAAATTTATCATAACAATGAGAAACACAATTTGAGCATAGTAATTCTTCACATCTTTCAATAGGTGTGTTACAGTTTGATAACTCACACGTATGTGTGTAAGCTGTTTGATCACACCCGCAAGGTAATTTATCACATGGATTGTCTGTACAATTGCTCATTTTTTTTATTTTTTTATACTTCTAAACTACTTGGGTCACTGTATGTTTTCTTAGGTGCTGGACAAACTGAACCAATATTTTTCCAAAATGGTGCAGTCCTGCTATATTGAGCTAGAGTGTTTCCACCTTTACTTCCCGTTACACAATACCAAGCTCCATTTAAACATTCAGATGAAACTGAAGGTACGTTACTTGTGAATGCCGGTACACTAGGATCATATAAAGCTCCAGTTTCATTCCATAAATCTCTTGCATTTCCTCCTGCACCATCTATTGATTGTGCATTTGCTATTAGATTTTCACAAGTATTTCTACTTAAAAAGAAAGTATATATATCTCCCATTCTTCCAACTTTAAGTGTGTTACTTGTTTCTTCTAGTAATATAGTAACTGTGTTTCTAAGATCACCAATAACTGTCCACATATTTTTTATAGTATCTGCTAAATTGTTAGCACCATGAACTACAGGTCCTGCATATTCTGTTAATGGTTTATGTAAATCTGTTATTTGTGCACTAATACTTTTTGCTATATCTGTAGTTGTTCCTACTAATTTTTCAGTACTTACAACCTTTGCTTCAGTAGCTTGTACTATTTTTTCTATAGGATGCAGTTTATTTTGTTCTACTGTACCACTAGAGTATATTCTTGGATTAGCTTCACCAACAGCTTTTTTCTTTTGCTCTAATAATTGTGCTTCTAAACCTTGTGATATTTTTTTCTGTATGCTTAAATCTGTATGTAAAACAGCTATACCTTTTGTAAGAGAATCTATTAAGTTAGGTAATGTAACTTTATCAGATTGTGTTTTTGCATATCTTTTGTAAGCTTCTGAAACACTGAATATCAAATCATTAACATCAATTTTACCATCATTATTTAAGTCTTGTGTTCCTGCTGGTACTTGTGCTCCTGCAAGATTATCAATAATCAATTGCAATAACTGTTCATCAGTAGCAGCTCTTTCACCTTTAAGACCACCTTGGTTAATATTGCTAATATCTAAACGTGCTGTACGCCCGTTATTTAAACCTGATTTATCTGAACTTTCAAAAGCCATAGTTAATTTTCTTTACTAGTATATAATAATATACAAATTATTCATCTTATAAGCAAACATTTACCTAGCAATTACAACTACCACTACAGCTTGTACTTATCTGTACTTTTGATATACCCATGTATGATCCGTGGACACTAGATCCAGAATGTGAAGTACAAGAAGTACATTGGTTATAATCAGTAATTACATACATGTGTATTCTGTGTTGTGATGCAGTAGCTGTAAACGTAATACATTTGTCAACCCAATTAGAGTGACTTCCATTTGGAGCACCTGGTGAGTTAACACCATTAGCATTTCCAACATCGTTTGTTTGACATGCAGAGTTATGAATTAAAGCATTAGCTGTACTTAAAGTACCAAGAGCTACAGGATCATATAAATTAGTTGCACTATTAAGATCAGCTGTAGTAGGAGTACCTGTACCTTGATCTATTCTAACACCCCAACCTCCCATTAAACAATCAGAACATTGACCACTAGATCTTAAAGCCATTACAATCTCAGCCCATGTTATACAATATTGATTACCTATAGTTAATGGAGGATTACCATTTGCAGCATCAGTACCTAATTCAAAGAAATAAGATTCTGTCCATACATTTCCTACATGATTACCTGTACCACCTAAAACAAAACTACCAGAAATATTTTTTGTAACGTGTCCACCATAGAATGGCTCACCTACTTCATAAGGATAAGCTTGCATATAGTAAGTTGCACAACCAAGACCACTAACACCACTACCATCTTGTTGTAATAAGTTAGGAGTATTAATACCAAAGTTTGTAGAACCAAGATCCATTGTAGGAACTGTTAAACAAGAACCGTCATCTTGTGTTGCAAGAGGATCATAATTACAAGCACTAGCGTCAGTACATCCTTGAATTGGATAAGTACAGCTTCCGTCAGTACATGTAGCTAAAGAGTTGTAGTTAGACGCTGTAGCATCCATACATCCATACACACAGTAAGTACATGAACCATCATCTACGTTTGCAGCTGCATTATAGTTTAAAGCAGTTGAATCCATACAACCATACACAGGTAATATACATGATCCGTCATCTACATTAGCATTTGGATCATAGTTTAACGCTGTTGCATTTGTACAACCAGGGTATGTACAACAACTACTACATGCTACGTTTGCACTAGAGTTGTAATTACTAGCAGCAGTATCCATACATCCTGTGTATTCACAAGAACCATCATCTAAACAAGCTGAAGCATTATAATTATCAGCTGTTGCATCCATACATCCTGCTACTGAACAACAGCAGCTACTACATGCAACATTAGCACAAGGATTATAATTTAAAGAAGTAGGGTCCATACATCCTACTATTGTTTCTATACAACTTCCATCGTCACAATTTGCAAGAGCATTGTAATTAGTAGCAGTAGAATCTGTACAACCTAATACTTCTAAAGCTATGTCTCCAGCTGCTGTTTCTGTAGGTATACATGTGCATGCTACTGATTCTAAACCGCAAGTATTACATTCAGTTATACCTTCTACTGTTATTTTTATTCTTTGTGAATTGCAACCTCCTGTTGTTGTAAAACAGTGGCAGAAATTAACTTTATGTTCTGTATCTTCTGCTGCATTTGGTATAGAATGTCTTAGCTCACCATTTTCATCTGTTTTACCTATAACTATACCATCTAATACTATTTCATAGTCTTCAACAGCTTTATCATTTTTATCTTTTACATAAAAGTATACACATTCTGATCCGTCACAAGAAGAGCCTCCGCATGCAGAATCTACCCAAAGTGGTTTTGGTGTTGCACCTTTTGTGTGTAATGTCTTAGTATATGATTCTGTTCCAAAGTCTGGTAATAATTTATCATCCCAATCCATTGAATATTTTTTGCTAATATGTCCATCAAAGTTATATAAGCATCCCTTATCTAAACCATATCTTTCATATTTGTATAAGTTAAATACATCAGTAGCAAATTGACACTCTGTATCTAATTTAACTTTTTCACATCTTGAAAGTTCTTCTTCTTCTGTTAAAGGGTACATACAAGAACCGTCATCTATACCTGCAAGAGCGTTATAATTCCAAGATAGAGGATCTGTACAACCCGTAATACAATTTAAATTAGAAGTATAATTTGCACTTATTGTATTTATTGTAATTAGAGATTGTAAACAATTACCAGTAGCATTAAATGTATAACAACCGTTTATAACTACTGAGCCAGATGCATTAATAGTTGTTGTAATTTGTCCAGCAGCATCCGTTGAGCCAATGTTTGTACCGTTTACGTCTATTGGGTAACTTGAAACAGGAACACCGTTTTCATCTAATACTTGTATAACTGTACATTGTGATCCATCACAAGTTTGTGCATTTAAACCAAGAAATACTTCTAAGTCATTTTGAAAAGTAGTTGCATCAAAAGAGACACCTGCTACATTAACTCCCCATCCAGATTGATCTAATCCACCATAAGTTGGTGATAAACCTGTCCAATAAGGATTTTCAGTTTCTATTATATCTATAGTACTATAAGCATTAGTAGGAGAAGTACCTGTTTGCCACATACCATCTGCAGGAACATTATTACCACTATGAATTGACGCTAGAGCGTGTAGTGGGAACATTTTATGTCCACCAGATGTAGATACGCTAGTAGGTCTAGAAGGGTATAAGAAAGCTCTGTATGATCCTCCGTGTCCTGTATAAATTGCTTTAAACTTATCATAATCAGCTTTATATTGGGGAGTAGGTTGTTGAGGATCAATATTTGCGTAACTATTTCCACCAGAAGAATGTGTATAAGGATTAGTAGAATTTGTAAATTCATTTTGTTGACCTACATGATAAGCCCACATAGACTCATCTGCAAAAATAACTACTAATACATCATCTGTATTTGATGCTTGTGGTGGATAACCATTCCAAGTTTGTGCACCGTTATTATTAGAAGTATTATAATCAAGCATTGGTTGACCTATTAAAGTACCTTCAGCAGTATCATAAAATTCATCTACAGTCCAAGTATATCCGTTAGCACTTTCAGTAGCTGTATCATAAGCCCAGTTAGCTATTGCTATTGCTTTAGAGCCGCTAACAGGTGATTCAAAGGCAGCACCTATAAATTCATCTGCTGTAGCATTCTTTTTTGTTGCACAATCTGATCCTGCAGTACAGTTATATATAGTGCTTAAAGCTCCACCATTTAATGAAATTTGTTGAGGTAAATTATCATTGTTAAATTTACCTGTTAATACTGATGTTCCCCAATCTAACCATCTTTCTCCTGCTACTGTAGTATGAAATACATTTTGTGTAGGAGAACCATGTACTGTATCTACAGTAAAATTTGCAACACCTTTTAACCATCCCATTAATGCTTTATAAGCATTTTTAGCTGGTGTTGCACCTAAAGATGTACCATCATAAAATGCATATACTTTTGTATTAGAACTTACAGTAACTTGACCACATTCTGCACCAGCCCATCCTGGTTGTGGTGCTGCACTAGCTGCATCATAATCTTCTTTTTCATATGAGCATTCTCCAGTAACATTTATTGTTTGATTTTGTAATACCCCTGTAATATTAATATCAGTAGGTGTTCCACATGTTTGTGAACTTACTGTTGTACCTTGAAGTTTTGCTGTTATATTTTTTATTCCTGTTCCTGCTGATAGATCTACTGTTACTGTAGAAGTTCCATCTGCAGCACAAAGTTCTGAAAAAGATATATCACATGTACCTGCTCCACCTCCTACAGTATACCTACAAGTTGAATCATCACATGTAGCAGCAGCATTATAGTTGTTAGCACTTTGGTCCATACAACCATATACACAATAATAACAACTACCATCATCTACAGTAGCTGCAGCATTATAATTAGAAGCTGTTGGATCCGTACAACCTGCAGAATATAAACATGAACCATCATCAAAAGTAGCTGAAGGATTATAGTTTGTTGCTGTAATGTCAGTACAACCTCCTGTGCCTGGGTTTAAACATGTTGTGCAATCAGCATATGATGCTGGTGATACTACCGCAATATTTTGCATTCCTGAAGCAGCAGGTGCAGCATTTGTTCCCACATACTCCCAACAATTACCAGCTCTACTTGAAACAGCAGGGTTTAAATTAGTAACAGTTCCTACACTAGGTGATCCTGCACTTAAATAAAATGTTTCATTATTAGCAGCACTATTAGCATCACCCACGGCTAATAAATTTATGACTTCAGTACCACCACACACTTTCCATTCATGGAATGTATCTACACCTGTACCTTGACATGCAGCACAATTATCATTATGTACATGAGGAGTTGTATAAGGTGTTGTGTTTACATTAAATATAAATGGACTGCTTGTTATTACAGCATCATTACTCATATACATTCCTTTATATATAATGCATATTCCGTTATATGTAGCTGTTTTGTTTAATGCTGGAGAACCTAATCCTGCATAAACATTAGCATTTGATCCTACAGTTATTGTACTAGTATTTTCTAGTCCTATACCTACAGCACCTAAATTGTTACACATTTCAAAAGCATGGTATGTTTGTTGTGCAGCACATCCAGACAAACATCCAAAACAATTAGGAAAATGATTTGATGATGTTAATGCAGGTGATGGTATTATAGCATCATATTCTACTCCACCGCCTGCAGCATCTTGCGTAGTACCCATGTATTCATAACAAATACCATTATAACATACAAATGTACCAATAGAAGGTTGACCCATACCCTGATAAAAATACCAAGAACCTAATCTTTTTGTATATAATGTATCAACTGCAGATGCACTAGTTATTGAACCTGTAATTGCTCCTGATCCACAGCTTCCGTCATGCTTTTTCCAATTGTAATAAAGAGTGTTATTTAAGGTCATCTTTTAATTTTCTATGCGTTTTGATTAGCATTTTGTGTTCTTATTATTGCATTTGCTTGGTTTACGCATCCTTTGTGAACTGTATTTCCGTTGTCATCTGTTGTTTTTTGACATCCACAACTAAATGGTTTGTGACAATGATTGCAATTGACTCCGTTTACTACTCCTGGCATTACTTATTGGTTTTGGTTATTATCTATTTACTTTACTTAGTCCTTCACATTGTTTGCAGACTATTCTTTCTAATTTTTTCTTTGCATAGTTAAATAGTTCCATACCCGCATCAGGTTGTGAACAATATTCAACTTTTGATTTAGCTCCATCTATTAACATTCTTATAACATTCATTTCTGACATTAATTTCTTTCTAGTAGAGTCAGGTTCACATGCAGCTAATTCTAATTTACATAATTTTTCATAATACATCTTCATTAAACCTGTGGTTCTTAAGTAGTTATATTCTACATAAGTTTTATCATGAGGTGATAATTGGTATTTAATAACATACACTCCGTCAGGTATATCTGTTCTAATTTCATTACAACTCATAAGCTGTAAATTCATAGCACATGCAGTAATGTTTAAATCAAATCCAGGCTTGACTTCTATTATAGATGTTTTTTTATTTGTTGTACCTGTAGCAGGTGGCGGAGTTATTAGTAGTTCTGCACAGTCAGTACCAAGACCTTTTGCGTACTTACTAGTATCTCTAATAGATAAATATTTAGTATTTGAGACATCAAGAACTTCTAAACTTAGTATGTGTTTGGCAGCCATTTATGTATAGTTAATTAAAATGCATTTAGTATCTATTAATAATATACAAAAAAACACTCAATTATAAAACAAAAAAGGGTGAGAACTTAATCCCACCCTTCTAAGAATATTAACTAACTCTATAGTATTATACTACAGGGTACGTATCAACACCAACACTAGTTTTAGCATTAGCAGCAATTGCAGTCCACATATTACCTAATGCAGTAACCGCAGCAGCATTGTTAACTTTGTCAGCAGCAACTTGAATTACGTACTGATCATTGTCAAATACACCTGTTGGGTTATTGAAACGTGGCACACTGTGTTGTAAATAGAATACATCAAATCTACTGTTTCTATCAATTGCACCAATAACAGCTTTTCCAGACTTTTCAATTTCTCTGAAACGTGCAGAATCTCTGTTACCTTGATTAAATCCACCATCATTTCTGTATCTTCCGTCCATGATAAGATCTCTAAGGATTGTTTCACCACTTGTTGCATCAGCTAAATCAAGAATATTTAAACCTTCAACTGGCATATCAACTCCTGAATTATCTTTAATACATCCTGTAGAACATGCATCACCTTCATCATCAATCTCAGATAAGATTAATTTTAATGGCTCAGTATTGTACCAGTCTCTTGTATCAAAAGAACAGTCATCAAATTTAGTCATACGGTCAGCTTTTAACGTAAGTGTTATAGTTGAGTATGTTTGACCACCTGGATCAGCAGTTGCAGCAGAAACAAATTCTGATAACATTTCATCTTCATTAATTGCTGCAGCCCAACCGTCAACAATGTTTTTAGAAGTAAGAGATGCAGAATCACCAGTCATTGTACAACATCCTTCAGAAGATACTACAGTGTAGTAGTTTCTGTTAAATGCTCTTTGTACCTCTTCACCTTTAAGGTCAATACGTAATTGAGCATGCTTTGTACAAGTATAGCAGTCATCTGTAACTCTTAATGTAATTGTTTGTTCTGAATTATCTACAGAAGCTTCTTTCCACAATTTATTAATGTATTTAGTTTTGATTACTTTAGACTTGATTGAGTGTGCGTAACCACCGTGATGCTTATTTCCACCTAAAGTGTCATTAGCAACAGTAGCAGCAGTACCTGCAGCCGTAGTCTTATTTAAGTTTCCTTGCACTAAAAGGAATTCATCTGGTGTAGTAGCGTAATTAATTACACCATACGTGCTTGAAGAACACATTGCAACAGCAGCAGGCGCAAGAGTATGCGCTTTGTGTGCAGTTGTAGTGCTCACTGTGTTTGCTAACAAAGTTTTTTTGTAAGCGTGATTGAAATAACTCATTTTTAAAATGCCTGTTTTAGCAGGTCTTTATTTATAATAAAAAGAACGGCTTTATATCACCATAATAAAGGTAGCCGAATCTTAACCTTTACTATTGTATACTATAATATACTACTTTATTTTCTTTTGTAAGCTTTTCTTTTACTTTTTTTCTCTCCACCTTTCTTATAAGTAGTTGTATTTTTTGTTTTTCCTAAACTTGCTTGTTTCTTTTTTGCTGGCATATTTAATTGTTTCTTTCTGATGATTGTGTTCCTCTCATTTGCTGTTGTACATAATCTATGTCTCCTGCTATGATTGCTACAGCTTCATCAATTAATAATTCTACAACGTCATCTTTAAATTCACAAGTAACATCCGCTGCTGATGCTGCTTGAGTATATGGATCTGTACAATTCATTATTTCTATCATTCTAGGTCTTCTATAATAAGTTAATACAGGACTAACAATATTAAAGTCTCTATGATATATCCTTACTGTATTTTGTTGCATTGTACAAAAAGTTTCACCCCACTCAAAATCTGGTCTTTTTAAAGGATCTCTCATTATAAGATCAACATTAGCTTCTTCAGCTAAATATACAGTCATAGATCTTTCTGTTGTACAACAATCATTAGTAGCATTAATACTAACTCTCTTATATTCTAGATAATCTGCAGGAAAGTTATTACCTTCAAAATGATCAGCATTGTTAACTCCTGTTAAAACTAATCTATTTAAAAGAGGTTGGAGGTCATCTATCCTACGTTTAGATGCCTCATCCCCTTCTTTAAACATATTATTACCATGTAAGTTTCTTCTACACCACTCTATTTGAGCTTTATTAAAAGCTTCTACAATCTGCCAACACTCTATATTATCATAGTCATTACTAGCTAGCTTGTTAAGTCTTTGTTTAAACTTTATTTGTAATGTAGTGTTGTTAATTGCCATGTTCTAGTTTTCGTTATCCCACAACTCTTCTACTTCATCTAAGAAACGTTGTAGTACATCATCATTTTTTGGGTTCTTAAGAAACTCAAGTACTTCTGAAGGTCTTGCACCTAACTTAGAACCAGAATACTTATCATAAATATGACCGTCTGACTTACTAGTCATTAAGTTATATGTTATTGCATCTTTTATGACAGCTCTAATTTTAAGATCTTCCATATTAGAATTAGCTGTTTTAACAAAATTTTCAGCTGCTTCTTTTGTACGTCTTTCAGCTCCTTGTCCATTTATGTATGCATCCATATTCTCATATAATACATCAATAGGAGTTCCTTTTATATACTGTGTACTGTTTGAGTCAACAACTTTTGCTACATATAATAACTTGGTTGTGTCAGTATCATATAAATTTTGCAATGCTGCTAGAGCTCTGTTTTTAGTTTTAGATACAGATGTTCTAGTGCTAGCTGAATCTTTTGTTCTATTTAAATAAAACCTAGTTCCGTCTATCTTTGCTTGACGTAAGTTAGGAGATACTATAGAAAAACCTCCAGCTTCTATTGCATATATTTTTATTAAATCATAAGGATCAACAGAAGGATCAAGAAATAATGGTTCATTACCTACCTTTAGTTCAATTTTATCCCAAAACTTATGATTATCAGGTCTCAAAACTTGAACTTTGTTCCAAAAGTCTTTATCTTCTGGATCAATAACATTTGCTGCTAGTTCTTTTTCTAATTGTGAAACCACTTCTCTAATTTCTTTTATTTTAGCCTTTTTTTCTGCAGGAGGTAATGTTTTAACACTAGGTGCAAATTCATTTAATCCTGTTACATATCTTGCTATTCCATTTCTTTCTAAACATGCCAAACTTTCGTGATGCCATACACCATCAAATAATGTTTGGTTATATTTTTCTAATCCCATATTAGATATATCAGGATTAAAATAAGGTTTTATTGCAACTTGTTTGTTTTTAGTTGCTTGATACTTTTCAGTAATTGTTACATCATTTACTTTCATAATACTTTTTTATTGGTTAATTATTAATTATTGGTTTAAGAAATAAGGAGGGGCATAACACCCCTCCGTCTTTCAGTTGTTATTAGAATGATCCTCCAGTAATTGGATTCTTCATTACAATTTTAAGAACCTTAGTTGGATCTTCTACCCATATAGCAGGCATTGTTTGAGTCATCATAACTCTATACCCGTTAAAGTGTCCTGTAGAAGCAAACCCTTGAGTTCTTCCCATGTAATCCATAGTACCATTTTGGTAGAACCATTTTAATTGGTTATCCCAAGATAGTTTTAATAAGTGGATGTTATCACTTCCTGAATCAGTAACATCAAAGATGATGTAGCTGTAAGAAGATAATGGACGACCATCTACTAAAGGATTCTCAATGTCATTAGTATGTAAGTTATCAAACGCTGGGTTTAATACAAACTTAACATTAGCTAAGAAAGGAATGATGAAGCTAGTGTACGCAAATCCGTATCCTAAGTCCATTCCTTTACCAGTGATTGCACCAATGTCAGTTAATGACGTTTGTACACCTGCACCTGCAGCACCACCTGCCTCAGCAGCAATAGCAGTGTTGATTAGTTGCATACCACCAATACCAGTTTGAACAACTAGTTGACGTTTTGGATCTGGACCATCAAACTCAACTTTACCAGCATAGAAGTTATATAGTTCATTTTTGAACATATCTAAATCAAATCCTGATTTGTTGTATACTCTCTTGAAAGAGTTGTCTAATTGCTTCCAAAGACCTACAGATAATCTTAAGTCATCCGGACCGTCTTGCTTAACTCTACCACCATGACCCCACATTAAGTAAGTTTCAATGTCATTAGCAATTTTAGATAAGTGAGCACCTTCCATAGAAGTTAAGAAAGTTCTAGAAAGAGATCCGTTATCAAATGCTTTTTTAACATAGTCTTTACCCATTGCAGAAGCAATATCTTCAATAGAGTTTAATGATGGATCTACAGACTTATCAAAGTTTCTCCAGATTTCAGTTACTGGTACAGAACCATCAGCATTCATACCACCTTTGATCATAAGATCAGCACGGCTAGAAATAGAATAGTGTACGTGAGCTTCAGCACCTCCAACAAAGTTGTAGTACTCTCTGAAGCCAGCTCCTGTAGTGATGTCAGAGAATCTTTCTCCATACTCACCTCTTGCAGAACCTTTTCTAAAGAATTTAGTTCCAGCTACAAGATATTTGTCAGCTAGACCTGTAGTTGAGTTACTGTTAACTAACTCACAAGTATAAATCCAACCATCACCTACTTGCAAAATATCATCTGCAGTAATGTAAAGTTCAAGTCCATTATACTTATCATAAGTAATGATGTCACCGTGACCAAACTCTCTTTTAGATAGTTTAATTTTGAATGATTGTCCATCAATACCTCTTGTTCCGGCAGCCATAGTGTCAATTTTCCCTAAAGAAACAGGTAATTCTTGAGCTACTGGTGTTTGCCATTTGTACTCCCCACGAGCGTTGTCAACCATGATTGTATTCTTTCCACCAAAAGAAGCCATTTGGTATAAAGGCATTTCTACCTTCTGCGTCATAGCCCATAAGTCCACAGGACCCATGTCAGTTGGCTCAGCATTACCTAACATATTCGTTAAGTGATAAGAATCAATATGGGAACTAGCTTTGTAATTAGTGTCTCTGAGGAAGAGACCGTTGTTTAAAACTGGTGTTGCCATTTTTTGAAATTGTTTTTAATTAATAATTATTGTTGTTGTCTATTTTTAAAATCTTTTAAATATGTTGTTGTTTCTAGGTAAAGTTCTTTTTGGTCCTCTACTGCTAGATTTCTCTCCTCCTGTTTTACTAGAAGATGCGTTTTTACTTGCTTGTGCTGTTTTTAGTTTTCTTACTGTTTGTTCTACAGCTGCATTAGTACCTTGTGTTTTTAGTTGACTTTTATATCCTTCTGGATCAGCTAGTAACCATAGTGCTTCTGATACTAAGTTGTAATTTGGCTCAACAAATTGGTATTTTTCTAATAAATGTCCTAGCAAATTAGTATTCTCACCAGAGATAGAAGGATAAGAAGGAGAAACTAAACCATTATATAACATTGATTGTGTCTTCTTATTTACTTTCATGTCTCCTAATTTACCATCTTTTAATGTGTGATATACATTAGCCATATAGTTTTCTGAAGCTTTTTGTTGTTGTGCACGTTTCATTTCCTGCTCTTCTAATTTTTTAGCAACAACTGCTTCTGACATCTTATCTAATTTTGGTTTAAATTTAGTTGCTTGTTTTTCAAGCTTTCCTAAATCTTTCCAAATTTCTATTTCTTCATTAACTTCTTCTACATTACCATACCCTGTAGCAGTTAAGTATTCTCTTACAATATGTTCTTGTCCCTTTTCAGTAGACATGTCTAAAGATCTTGTTTCTTCAACTTGTGATAAAGTTGCAAATAAACCTTTTAAATCTTGACCACCATCTGCAACATATTTTGCTGCAACTTGTAATTCTTGTGGTAAACTGTCAAAAAACTGTTTTGGAGTTTCTCTTCTAACTTTGTTAGCTCTCTCATCCATGTTAGCTTTAATAAGCTCTTTCCAATCTTTAGCTGTATATTCTTCTAAGTCTTTATCATCATCAAAAGGAATGATTTCATCATTTTCAATCATCTTCTTGAAAACGTCAGCCATATCATTAATTCTTTTTCTACCTTTAGCAGTAGACTTTTCATCTTCATCTTCTGCTACTTCTAAACCTTCATTTAAAATTTCATCTATTTCTGACTCAGAGACTTTATCTCCTTCTTGAGTTTTTGTATCTGCTGGTTTAGTCTCCACTCCTTTATCTGCAATTTCTGCAGTTCCCTCTTCAGTTTTAGCTTCTGCGTCAACTTCTTTAGAGGATTCATCTTTTGTATCTTCATTTTCTTTTGGTTCTAAGAAACCTAAATCTACTTCTGCGTTCCTAGAAAATACATTTGGTTTTGGTTTTTCACTAGTTTCTTCAGTTGATGGTAACGTAACAGATGACGCTCCTGGAGCACCATTAAAGATTTCATCTAAATCTACATCTACTTGCTGTACGTTTGTTGTTTCCATGTTGGATTCTTCCATAATATATATTGGTTTGGTTAATGTTTTGGTTTATTACATATACAATATACTAAAGTTTTTTTTATAAACCTTAGAAATTTCTTAAGTCTAGTAAAGTTTTTTGTAGTATATAGCTATGATTATTTTTTCTTATCCTTTTTCTTAGGTTTTACATCATATTTGTTTTTATTTTCACGTGCAATTTCTAAGTTTTTAGCAGCTATTTCACGTTGAGTAGCAAGTTTTTCTCTATCAATGTCCATTTTTGCTCTTTTATTTGAGTTGTCATTAGTAGCTTGTTCTCTTTTGAAGTTCATTTGCTCTCTGTATTGATCTCTTTCACGTATGTCTTTCATAGCATCTTGGAAGTCACTTTGTTTATTTTCATCAATATCTTGCATTGCACCATAACCTGCAGATCTTATTTCAGCAACAGTAATGTCTTTTTGCCTTTCAGCATCAGCTTGTTCAGCTTCAAACTGTTGTTGAGCTTGTTGCTGTTGTTGCTGAGCTTGTAATTGTTGCTCTTGCATTTTTTGTTGTTGTTGCATTTCTGCTTGTTTTTGTTGCTGTGTTTTAGCTTCAGCATCTTTTAGTATGTCTGATACTTCAGCAATAGAGTTAGACTTAAGTACATTACCAAGGTCGTAAATAGATGCCCCTGTTGTATTGTTCTGTAAAGCCATTTCTTTTAATTGTTGTAATGTTTCTCTATGGTTTGTTTTAGTTGTAGCAAACACATTAAAATCTCTTAACAATAATTTTTGACCATTAATAGTAAAGTTTACCTTTTCTGCTTCTGATGTCATATAACTTAATCTAACAGATGGTTTAGTACTATGGTAAAACTGTGATAAGTCAGTTCTCATTTGATGTACTCTTGGCATTAGATGATCAGAGTGTTGTGTAAAGTACTGTTCTGTTTGTGAAAATGATTGATTCATTGCTTGTGTAACTCCTGTTGCTGTTTGTTGTGCAATAGGTGTACCCATACGTTGTTGATTTATTCCTATAGATTCAAATGCCTGTTGTTTAAAATGATTAGCTAATTGAATTCTAGACATTAATCTATTAGTTTGTTCTAAGTTTAATGTTTGGTAATGATTAAAGTTTACAGCATTTTCAGTATTAGTAATAGATGTGTCTAAAGGCATCATACCAAAATCTTTCATTGCTACATAAGCTTTTTCTAAATTATTCTTACCCCAGTCTTCTCCCATTGAGTGACGTGGTAAAGCATTTTGATCAAACATAATAACAGTACCTAGCTCATCTACTAGTATGTCTGCTATTTGATTATTTACCATATTATATCCAATTTGATATGGTTTCATTAAATCAACTAAAGAAGTTGATCTTGTATTTCTGTCTGAGAATACTCTACCCTCTACAGGTAGTTTACAATTGTATAAAGTATCTTCACCTTTAAACTGGTATTTTACTTTACCTGGTTTTTTAGCATTAATACCTAAATACATTGGATCTACGTCATTATCTTCTGATCTCCAATGCTGAGGTCCATTTGGTCCTATTTTAACGCCTCCCCACACCTCATTGATCCAGAACCAATCTATATGTTCTCCTTCAATTAAATTATCTCTTGTTTTATCTTTAAATAATCTTGTGTTATATACAGGTTTATCATTTACTTTATAATCTTCATCAATTATTTTTTGTATAAGTTCACCAGTAGTATCTATTCTTGTAAGGTGACCTATTTTTCTTTGAGTTTTCCAATACACTGTAGTAACACGCATCATGTCTGCTTGTCCCCATTGACTTATGTCATTTCCTTCTTGCAATATCCAATTTACAATGTCTCCTTCAACACCAGGATTACTTCCATAGTTACTCATTAACTTTCTGTAATCTAAACTAGGTGATTCTGTATTCCATTTGTGTGATCTACTTGCATCATAATATGAACCATCATTTTGCATACCATTTAACAAATATTGTGAGTTTCTAGCAGGATGTATATTTTGCATAGATCTTAATTGCTCTTCATCCATTAAGTAACCATACTTGTCAATAACATCTGCAACTGTCATCATATCACATTTACCAGCAAAATTAGATTCTGATATATATCTTGACTCAGGAGATTTTTGATAGAATGTTAAAACAGGATTCCATAATTCTACATCATAATCATCCTCATTCATTTTAAAATGCCAAAACTCTCTATCACAAATAAGCATATCTTTAAATGCTCTTTCTTCAAGTTCTTGCATTTTAAATCTTTCTTCATCTACATTTAATTGATGTGATGCCCATTCTTCTATTAAACTTCTATAACTTTTGCTAAAAAAATCTTCTATCTCAGGTAATGTTTTTAAATTTTCTGTAGATAATTGTTGTTGTACTTCTTCTGAATTAGGATCAGCTCCTTGCTGGATCATGTTTATCATAAGCTTGTTGTAGGCATCTGTTAAAAGATTCTCCTCAATCATAGCTCTTTTTTGTTCTAACATCTCATTATAAGATGTATCATCTACAGCTCTAAACTGTACTTTTGTGTATCTCTTACTGAATTCTCCTGTTAATACATTTACAACGTTTGGAATTATTGGATAAAATTTAAGCTCTAATGCTGACTCATCCTCTTTTGTTAAAACATCCATTAAATCTGCATAGTCATTTTCTTCTTCAACTATGTAGTCTGTTTTATCAATTATACCTTTAGCTAGTTTATAATTTTTTAAAAGTCTTCTAGAGTTTTTCTTAAGCTGATCCATACCTCTAGTTTCTAGCCAATCTAAATTCCAAGCAGCCCAATCATCATCTTTTTCTTTAGATGGTATAAATTGTAAAGGTTGATTTAGGTTTGCAAATTTTAGGTCCTTCTTAACCTTAGCTCCTTTTTTTAATTGTAGTGCATTATATACTTTCATATTTTAGTTGTCTTTTTCAACATAATCTATATACTCTGTTATGTAAACATACACAAAAGATAAATAAGGATCTGTACAGGTTGTTACGTATTCATACATTATTTTATATTTTTAAAAGGGTTTTTCTTCATTTTTTTTGCAGAGGTCTTTTTATTCCTACCAATGTTCCTAAACGGACTCATAGATAATTTACCAAATTTCTTTGACTTATCCAAGATTTCTAGTGACTTATCTCTCTCTTTACGTTTAACATAACCTCTATTTGCTTGTTGCATTTTAGCAAAAGCTACTAAGGCAGAAAAAGAGACTAATCTATCCACGTTTAGTCCTTCATGGTATTGTAGCATTTCAGTTATCAACATTTTGTCAGGGATACGTTCAACACCATATTTACTTTTATAAACTTTACCTTCTTCATCTGTATCTTCATCTATAACTTCTCTAATGAATTCAATAGCATAAGATACCAAATGACTTTTAAATAAAGTACCAGTATTTTTCCAACCATATTCTTGGTATACTGTTTTGTTAGATCCTAAATCTTTTAGGAATACAATTTGTGATTTAGGTACTAAATATTTTTGTTTTCTTTTGGCAATCATGTATTGTATAAACAAAGATATGTTATTCTCTACAAGTGTCCAAGCATTGTACCATTCTATAATTTTTAATAACTGTTCATGTGTTTGATTTATATCATCATATCTACCACACCATGATGCTACAATTTTATCTCCCTCAACAAATGTTTCTAAACCTTCTGGTGTTTCTTTTGTTACTTCTATAGGATTTTTATATACAAAAATACTACAAAGTGAATCTGTTGTAGTAGTTTTACCTTCTGACACAGGGTCAATAGATGCATAGTATGTACCAAAAGGTGGATCATTAATAGGTCTTTCCCAAACTACTAAAGCTCCTGTTTTATCTTCTCTCTTTTTGTTTACAGGGAATTCATTAATAGGTAATTTTTTAGTTCTCTTAGGTAATATTTTATTACCATCAAATTCTAAAGCAAGTAACTCATATGAATATTCTTTATCTTCAATTCTTTTCATTTGTCTAGATAAAAAACCTTGAGGAAATATTGATTCTTTTCTATATGCAAAAGCTTCTGCTATATCTATAGGTTTCTGAGATACTCTTAACTGAAATGCTTCTGCTTCTAAATCTCTTTTCCATTGCTCTCTTTCACGTTTTATAGATTTAAGTGCACCTTCAATATTAGAGTTACCATACTGATCTATGTATGGAGGCATAGACCATTGTTCTGGTATAAATAAACCTGCTATACCAACTGTACCTTTATCATCCATTAAATTTGTTTCTACACCTAATATACCATTAGCTTCTGGATTTAGAATAAACATCTTTAATGGTTTACAATGATCTAAATCACCAACAGATCCTGCTGCAATAAATTGACCTGTTGTCATCATACCAGAAGACATTGCAGGACGTAAGTATTCATATGTTTGATCCATTTTAGGGGCAATACCTGCTTCTTCATGAAAGAAGTACGTACATGGACCCCCTACCCCTGCAGTAGCATTTTTTTCAAAAGAGGCACCTTGTATTTTAGATCTTAGACCTTTTTGTGTTTTTCTAGTATTTATTGTTACTTCAATCTTTTGTTCCCATAATAATACTTTACCAGGGTTAGATGGTCTATACCAAGCAGTGTGTTCATTTAGAAAAGTTTTATATTCATCTAAAAACTTCCATGAACCTTTATCATTTATATAATCTTTTAAGGCTGCTCCAATTTTTAATGTAGCACCTTCTTCAAACCAATACATATTGATTAGTTTACCCATATGAAAATAAGAAGATGCTATCTGTCTTTTTTTAAGAATAGCAACATGTTTATAGTTTATCTCAGCCATTATTTCATATAGAGCCATATGATACTGAGCATCTCTTACTTTAGCAAATCCGTATGCTTTTTCTTCTTTATCAAAAATAGGTAAAAAATTTAACCACATGTAGTAATCTCTAGTGAGATACCATGTCTTACCTTTATTTTTGTATATTACACCTTCTCTACATTTATTTTTTTGATCTTCCCAATACTTCATGAAATCTTTTGATCTCATTGGTTTATCACAATAGAATCCTAGTTTATTAAATCTAGTTGCTTCTTCATTAAATACATATGCTGTTTCATCAAATTCATATAGACCAGGTTCTTTAAATATATCTTCTATAAATTGTCTAAAGTCATCTATCTGCTCAAATACAGTTTCTTCCCAAACTCCTTCATTCCAGGTAGGAATTGTTTTATAATTGATCATAAGCTAGTCCTTGACCTCCACGCACGGAAGTTGATTGTTCTTCCTTCATGTCTTTATATGCTCCTTTAAATGATTGTCTAATAGCGTCAAAGTTTTTAGCTGCACTTACTAATGAATTTATATTACCATCTCTTCCGTGTTCAATTTGTGTGCTCTCCATGTATTTAGCTAATTTATCTATCATAGACTTAATACCTTTGTATGCTCTAAAAGTAGGTGTTTCATATAGTTCAGCACATTTATCTAGAGCGTATCTTATTTTAGAACACTCTAAAGATTCTTCCATATTAATTTCATCTAATATAATTTCTTCTTTGTCTACTTCTGGTACATTAAAAAAAGGATTTAGATCTGGGTCAGGACATGTCATATAAAATAAATACATGTACACATCTAAATGTGTGTCAGGATATTTATCCATAATTGCTTTTAAAAAATTTAAAGTATAACAGTGTTCTGAAGGTACTACTTTTCCGTTTGATATGTCAAATAACTTTACTAGCATATTATACAGCTGTAGACATTAGTTTCATAAAGTTTTCTAATGTTTCATTGATTACATATTTTTGATTTGATTCCATCATTACTTCAGTTTTAGTATTATCATCATTACCAGTATCAGGATTTAAAAAAGCAGAATAACTTGCTATTTTTTCTAAATCTATAGTTGTAGGTCTAGAATCATTTAAGTCAACAGCTTGATCTCCTTCCCATTGGTAACCAGCATTAGTACAATAACCCATTGCACTTGCAGGATCAGAAGTACCTGCTGGAACTGCTGTATTAGAACCAATATTTACTACTTCTCCGTCATAGTTAAAACATGTACCATTATCCGGATCTTCATTATCTGCTAATTTTAGAACGTCTAATTGTTTAAATTTTGCCATATTATTTTTTGTCTTTTAGCCACATTATTAATGATCTAACTTCTTCTTTCATGTAAGGTAGATCATATATTTTAATTTCATTTATTATAGGTTCTCCTTGATCATCATATTTAGTAATAGGGTAACCATGAGCATTTTCTCCTTCTTTCTTAAATGATACATGCTGTATTACTAACTTACCAGGTTTAAGTTTAGGGTTATGCTTTAATATAATATACATATAAATACTCAATTGTAAGTTATAATGATTGATATTACAGTCATCTAAGTGTGATACAGGTTTGTACATTTTTGATGTTATACCTTCCCAATTAGTAAATCCTTTTTCCTTAATTTCTTTATTAGTTTTATAATCTGTAATATTTACTTTACCATTTACAATAGTTACTAAATCAGCTTGACCACATATAGCTGCAGATTTTAAATAAGCAAAATGTTCAGGATAAACCCCATCTTTTAATTTTTGTTCTGGTGCTATCTTAATACCATTTGCATCAATAATTGGTTTTATTATAGGTACTTCTATACCTTCTCTTTCTATTGTACTAAATTCTAATAAACCATCTTCTCTTTGGTTATGATACCAATTACCTAATTTAATAGCTCTTTGTGTTTCTGCATCCCAAGCATCTAATATTTCTTTAGGAGTCATACCATACCACTTAGATCTTTTATTTTTACTAGATTTTTTTGCTTGTTTTTTAGCATCAAACTTAGGTTTAAATTGACCTATAAAAGATGTAACACTAGTCCAGGTTATATTATCCTTTTCTAAGTTTTCATCTATGCTTTCATAGATATGGTTTTCTTCTTTAAATATGATTGCCATTATAAATTTTTATTTCTTTGTTTATTTTCATTTTCTACTAATTGCTCAAACAAAGCTTTTTCTTCTTGGTCAGACATTAATTCTTTCCATTTACTTTTAGGGCACGCTGATGCAAGAGATCTTGTTTTAAAAGCTAAACTACAACCACAATCAGCACAGCAAGGTTGAGTACCAGGTGCAGCACATAGATCACCTTTAAGATCTAAATGTTCACACTCTTTACACACCTGCCATCTATGATCTGCTATCTGTTCTACATATTCTCTTTTAAAGATTTTATTTTTTACACCTTCATATACTTGAGTAATATTTTTTACTCCATTTAATAATTTACCTATGTTCATTTTTCCAATTTTTCTTATTTGTAATTTCTTGACTAATTCTATCAGCAGCTTTTTCCATTAGTTCTAATTTTTCTTTAATAGGTACATGCTTGTTGTAACCTTTGAATGTTCTTTTTTCTAAATTACCTAACATATCTTTATGCCTTTTAATTGCTCTATCTAACCTTCCTTTTCTAGTTATAAAAGTACCAAGATTAGGTAATCTTATTCTTGTGTGATCCAGACTTTCAATATTCTTTCTTACTTCATTATAGAAAAATCTAACTAATTCATCTACTAAATCTGGATGTACTTCACATTCTTCCGCAATCTCTTTAAAGAATTCTCTGTAATTCTTAGGACTCAATTGCATATCCTTAGTTTCAATATTCATTAATCTACACCTAATATTTTAAAATCTAAAAATATGTCTCCTGTTGTTTGAATTTTCATTGTTGGATTTAACATAACTTTCTTACCATCTTTTATTACAAGATCTTTTCTTTTAGCTTTTTGTATAGCATTTCTACAAGACTGAGGACTTTTAAATATTAGTTGTCCTGATATATTTTCACAAAAGTTTGTTAAATCAATAGATTCTTCTTTAGCAAGTTCAGTTAGACAATTTAAATCAGAAGCACTTATTTGAATATCATTCATAAAACAATATGTAATAATTTGAAACTTAATTACATTGTCTCTATTGATTTTTACTCTTTTTTCTACTTTATTTACTATTGCCATAATAATACTATTATAGAGATCCCCCCTGGTGCTATAAGACATCAACTAATTAGGATTCAACACCAGGGGTTCACTGCTATTTATTAAGTGGTTTTCAACTTTCTTGCAGCGTTTGCAAAAGCAGGATCTACAGCTGGAGGTGCTTTATCACTAGAAGCTTCCCAGTCTGTACCAGCTACAGCATTACCAGATCCAGCATCTGCTGTAGGAGCAGGATTAGGAGCAGGAGCTTGTTGTGCTGCTTGTTGTTGAGCCATTGCATTAGCTATAAATGTTTGAGCTTGAATTCTTTCTGCTCTTGAAGTTTCTATGTCTTTCAATAGAGCTTCATATTCTTGTTGAACTTTAAGATGTTTAATACTATCTTTGTAGTATGCAGTAATTTCATCTCTTTTTGCTTGCATCTCAAGTTTTGATGCTTCAGCTGCTAATTCTTCAGCAGACTTTTCAGATTTTTTTGCCATTTTACTTTGGTTTTATTAATTAATATAGTACAAAGATAATAAAATAAGTTTAAATATAAAAGGTTTAAACTAAATATTTATTAATAACCAGTTAGTAACTTTAAAACGTCACCTATAGCTCTATGTCTATGATTATCTTGTAATACACACTTGTATACGTAGTCAGAATCTTTTATTTTAGCAACTTCATGTATAGCTGAATAATTTTCATCTTTAATATCTATTTGTTGATAATCTCCACAAAATATCATCATTGATCCTTTACCTAACCTACCTAAAGCCATGCTGAATTGAGATTTAGTAAGGTTTTGGAACTCATCTATGATTATTATGCTGTCATCAAACGTACGGCCTCTAAAATGAGCTAGAGATACTAATTCTATCTCTTCCTGATCTTCCATTTTTTCAAGTTTTTCAGGTTTGTTATATACTTTTCTCATGTTAGACTTAATAGGAACTAACCAGGGTTCTAATTTTTCTTTTTCTGAACCAGGTAAAAAACCGTTATCTTCCGTAGAAACAGTAGGTCTAGTTATTATAATTTTATTGTATTGACGCTTAAAAAATTGATCAAGAGCAACTTGTACAGCTAGTAATGTTTTACCACTACCTGCTTTTCCAACTAAAAAATTAAATGGGTGACTAAGAATTTCTTTTTTTGCGGCTTTTTGCTCCTCTGATAATGTTATTGAGAACTTCACTGAGTTCTTTGGTGGTGTCTTCTTTCTGTTTTCTAGCATGTTTACGCTTTAAATCATTAATATAATCTCTAACTTCTGCACATTTTTCATAATCTTCCTCTTCTATAAAAAAATCTAACATGTTTATTAAATCATTAGGAAATAAATCAGAAAAAGGGTCATGTGATAAAAGTAATCCACCTGACTCTTCAACTATATCTTTCATTTTTTTCCTTTTAGTTATAAGGTTAAAAGAGTTAGTAAAAGCTCTATTCAGTAACTCTTGTTCTAAGATGTACTGTTCACTTTCATTTAAATCATCATAACCATCTAGAGGATCAGTATTGTCCATGTATTACTTTTTAGTTGCAAAGTTATAAACTTTTATTAATAAGTTCCTAATTATTGAAGTATAAATTTTCCATATGCTGAATTATTAGGAGTAAATTTATTTGAATTAATCATGTTATTCATATATTTTTGAGCTCCTAATTGTGTAGATACTGGGTTGAATATATTACTACCTGCTATATTATTAACACCTTGTTTTAAAGAAAGTGCTGGTAATTGATTATTTACAAATGATTTTAATCCTTTAAGGTCATAGTTTGCTGGTGCTATTACATTTTTTGTACTAAACAATTTTGCATTAGTTTGAAATTTTCTATAAGGGTTATATGCATTAAGTCCAGCAAATCCAAGATTTAGAGCACCCATACCATAGTTTCCTTCACTAAAATCAGTTATAGCTTGATCTCCTGCCATAGCTGCAAAAGTAGCATTAGCTGCATTGTTTACATTAGCAAGACCAAATGTTCCTGGAAGTGCAGGACTACCTACAAATTTATTAAATGCTGATCTTTTATAATAATCACCAGCGCCTTTTAGAGGTTGAAATATTGTATTTGCTAAAGGTTTAGCTCCATACCATGCTGATTTACTTAAACTATTTTTACCCCAATGACCAATAGTTTTAGTTATACCACTACCTACAAATCTAGGACCTCCTAATGCAAAAAACAGTGCAATATCTCCCATAACAGAACGCATACCTGTAGGGCCACTTTCAGTATGAGTAACATTAGGATTCTCAACATATTCACCGTTTACCTTATAACCATATTTACCAGGTCCTTCTATACGGGCTGGTAGATCATAACCCAATCGTGTACTGTTTGCATGAAATTTTTCAGCATAACTAAGTAAAGCGTGTTTGCTGTTTTCTTTAGTTATAGGTACAAAATTAGATTTATATTGAGAATGATCATACTCAGAGAAAAATTGTTCTGGGCTCCAACCTTCAAAACCTGCACCACTGATTGCATCTATACCATAATTTTCTTTAGCATTGTTAATATCATTAAGTCTTTTATTAAGTGCTTTTGTTTTTGGATGATTATCAAACTCTTTTTGTAGTTTATCAAGATAATCTTTTCTATTCTCATCATAGTACTGCCCAGCAATATCACTGTTAGGTCCATGTTCTAATAAGAAATTTTTACCATTTACTGTTATTTTCTTTAAACCTTGTGTTCCAAATTCATTTACAAATTCTAAAGCTTCTTCATTACTATTAAAATTACGTACTACATTTTGTAAAAACGGTAAAGCTTCATTTTTATTTTCATCAGTACCAAGATAGATTAAAGATTCACGGTTAAGGTCGCTATAATTTACCTCTTTATTTTCTTTCATTAATTCTAAAAGCTGAGGTGATTTATTAGTTGTCCAGTAAATACCATGTTTTTTCTGCTCTTTAACCCTTTCTTCTTCAGTTTGCGTTAGTACAGGTTTACCTTCATAAAAGAAAACGCCTAGACCTAGATCTTTTGCCATACCGAAAGCTTCACTTTGAGAAGATGGATACCAAGAAGCTTCAGGATCACCTGCGTTTTTTCTATTTAAATACGTTTGATGTAATTCTTCATCATGTCCCATATATTTAGGTTGACCTTTACTATTAAACTCTAGTTCTCCAGTTTCTTTATTTACTTTATATCTTCTTGGAGAACCAAAGTTTTTACCTTCCCATGTTGACCTATCCATTGGATTAACGTCAGCCCCATCTATGTATACTTGAGTATGGATATAATATTTTAATAATTCATCAGCTGAATAACCACGTTTTTTACTTCTCCAATTTTTATATTCTGGATCATTAGCAAAAGAGATACCTTCACTATTTGTTTTAAATACACCATTAGAAAAGTCAAAGAAATCTTTTAATGTCATATCTTTATAAGGACCATTGTAAAGCTCACGGCCATTTACTCCTTTACCTTTCTTTTCTCCTTTAGAAGAATACACGTCTAAAACCTGACCGCCTTTTTTAAATCTTCTATAACTCTGTGCCTTTTTAGAATAACGATTTTTATCATACACTGAAGATAGCCCATAATTAGCTGCCTCATGATGATTACCCCCGTGCATGTATTTCTTTATACCCATATTATAAATATACGGAAAAAACAAAACTTAGCCAAGTAATCTTTAACAAACCAGCCCCCACCGGGGTACACCTGAGTCAACTACCCCCATGTCCGTAGGGAAAAATGTTGTGAGCATGGCGTTCTCTAAGGGTCCTACACTTAGACTCCCCAACAAAATCTTGGACTGGGGTCACCCCCCAAAGAAATGAAGTATTAATTAAAAAGTAAAAAAATGTCTAAAAAAATGTTTTTCATGGAGACTTATAACTCTCCTAGATCAGGCAAGACTATGCTAGTCTTTTCTGACAAACAAGTTGACCAAGATGAGTTAACAGATGTACAACAACACAACGAGGTTGTGAGAAGTGGTAGTATCACCACTAAGTTTGCAGGTGTAGCCGTGCAAACGTATGGTTCCTTCAAGCAAGTTGATTCAGGAGACCAGGTCATTGTTCCATTGAACGGCAAGTATGAGTTCACTGATGAACAACTTGAGAAGATGCGTGCTAAAAAGCACAACATCCTCAAGGGTGACGCTGTAGAGTACAAGTCTGGCAACAAGTCAACGTTCCGTTACCTTGGCAAGCTTGACTGCTAGTAGAATGTGAGTGAAGATTGGCACTAATGTGCCTTTCTTCCTTTTAATTCACTATCATCAGAGTATACTTACGTGAATAATAGTTAATTGTGTGATTAGTTGGTAAAAATGTAGTGGTGTGTGTGTTAAACTCTGTGTGAGTGGCATACATACCCACTTTTTACCATTATTTACCACAACTGACTACAAGTACAATATATAAAGGATATAGCTATAGTAAGAGATGGGAGTAGAGGTCTGGCACTGATCAGCCTGTAATAAGTTCCTCATGGTAGAGATAGTCTTACCACTCTATTCTCTTATCTGTAGTTAGTATACTCTCTCTATGTAGAATGAGCATATATGTATCCGCAATCTTAAAAACAATAATCATGTTAACATTTATAAACACAGGTATAAACCAAACACCATTCACAACAGTTGATGATACAGATGTGTATTGTCAAGAATGTGATAATGGTGTATCATGGACACTAGACTTCATGTTGAATAATGAACGTATTGATCTAATCAATCTTGAGTATGTTACACTTTACACTAAGATGGATTACTGGGTTCTCAGGATGCAAGTTCGTGATTCAGAAGGTAAGCTAACAGGTAAGAATGTACAAGAAAGAATGTTGGAAGTACATGCTTATGATAATAAATATAATTAAATAATACAACAACTCCTTGAAGCGTTTATTGCATACCAAGAGTACAGTGCTAAGACCATTGTATGCTCACACACGTGGTGTATCAGTGGAGAGTTGTTGTTTTTTTTTACAATAAAAGCGTTAGTTGTGGTAGATGGGCCCTGTTTATACGCAATTAACTAGCCACTTAATCAGTGTTGATGCTACTAATGGAGGCAATGAAGATGATGACTTCTCCTAATAATACTAGATGTCTCTACTAAGCGGGGTGGTTCCCTAGACAGCCGTTTGTAGTTAACAAGACACTACTCCCATCGCAGGGTAACTTGTAATCCTACTGTGTATTATGCAGTAGGTATTTTTTTAATAACAATTAAAATACAATAAAGTGATAAAATTTATAATAACATACGTAACAGTAAAAGCTTTGTGGTTGGTATTAGCATTAATTATATTTAGTGCTATGCTTATACATAGAGCAATAATAATAGATAGATATGAAAAGAATTAATGAAATAATCAAGGATATGTTTGGAACATCACCTGATAATAAAGCACTAGAGGCTCAAGCACAAGCTGAGCGTAATACTCGTGACTTTATGAGAGCACAGAAAATAGAGAATGATATAAATACTGAGATAGGAGAGATAAGAGAATGGGAGGACGTTGGTTCTCGTGAGAATCTTAATCCTTTTGGTATAGATGTATTCTATATGAGTAAAGAGAAATTAATTGAATCGTTGGGTCATTGTTACTTGACTCTTAAACACATAAAAAAGAAATTAGATGAAAAAGCATAGTTTTGAAAGTCCAGTAGGTGTTGAGAAGAACTATTTATATAGCATTCTTCCTAAGCATAGTCAGTTTAAAGGTAACATGAGTGAACTCACACATCGTTGTGATGAAGGTCACAGTACTATAATATTGTTAAATACATATTATGGTGGTTATGCTAGACAAGAGTATTATGTGAGTACAAATTTAACTGATATAAATTATATTTATAATGTTATAACACCTAAGTATATCCAAAAGAAAATGGAAGCATTAGTAGCATATCTACATCATTGTGGTGTTGATCGTAGTAATAATGGTCTATTAGATTGTCTTGTTATGAAGACTAATGATTATGAAGTAAGTCTTATGAACTTTTGTATTGATATAAAACAAACAAAAGAGTATGAAGGATTTGCTTTTAAGAATAATCTACATAACATTGATGCACTTAGAGAGCTTAGAGAAGTAATGAAAGCTATTAAAAAAGTATTCAGGTATAATGCTGTAGAAGATATAGCTGACACATATAGAATAAGCTTGAGTGGTATTTCTCCTAATTTATTTTTTAATCTTAAACAATCTCCTCATGAGTGTAAGAATTAATGACGCAACAGTCAAGATGATACTTGGTAGTAACATCAAAGACTTTATCAATAAAGATATACTTATTGATATGCTTATGCAAACGTTAGACTCTAATGTTTTAGAGCAAGTAGTAGAACTTAACATGATGAATCAAAAGTACAGACCTTTTAAGGTTGGTGACTTGGTTCAATTTAAACAAGGTGAAGAACCTTCAGTTCAACTTATAGATTTTGGATTAGCTTGTAATCAATACCGTAGAGGTGTTATAATTGGATCAGATGATTACAGAGATGAGTTTAATCCTTATTACTATAAGATGAAGATAAACATGTTGGGTTTGAATGCTGATAACAAGGTTAGTGTGACAGAAACGTCTACATATACTAATGAAATTAAATTGATTTCAGTAGATATAGATACCTTGATGAGCCAATATCAACATGCATTACGTAGTGTATAGCTATATATCTGCAATAAACTTTGCAGAGTCAGAGTTATTTACATACGTATACATAAAGAAGTAGTATAATATTGTTTAATTTTGTGGGAACAAACACACAATTACAATGTTATACCAACTTCCAAGTGGAAGAACAATTGAAATCTCAGTAGAACAATACTTAGATATGACTGATGAAGAACTAAGAGAGTTAGATTGCTTGGGCCATGGTAATACTATGGAGCTTAACAATCCTTTCTATGGATCATATAGTAAAGGTAGAGAACCAAAGAAACCTGAGCTTAATGATGAACATAAACTTACAGACATACCTGAGCAAGTAAAGAGAGATGACACTTACTTCCACAACAAGGATGATGATTAACATCATCTGATATACATAAGAATTCCTAGTTAGGCTGCATATTATACATGCGGCCTTTCCCTTTTATTAACCCTTTTATTTAAATTATGTCAGACAAGAAAGAAAATTTAGTAGAAATTGTACCTAATGATTTAGGTGCTAAAATTAGAGTATCAACCAACAATCCAGAGTTTGCACATGTATTGCTAAGACAACAAAAGACTGTCATCAGTCCTAAAGGTTGGGTCAACAGCAAGACAGTACATGCATTACTTCATGGTAAGGTTGAAAGTATACAAGATATAGGTATAGCTAACAAAGATTACTTACCTGGTCAAATAGTAGTGAAAGAATCAACAACACCATTTAACTTAGAGAATCCTGATATGGATTTAAAGAGAGCTGGTAGCGGTGATGATGCACTTATATGTGCAAGACATGGAGAACCTATTTATAGAAAAGGTTTCTATGATCCTACAATGCTTGAAGTAGATGAGTTCGTAGCTCATACAAACAGTGAAGACATCCGTAATGCTATGGTTGAAGGCAGCAAAGAAGCTGAAGCTGACTTTATAAATAGTATGATTAGTGATGAAGACTCTGTTAATGGACAGCCTGCCAATCAAAGAAACTTAGAAGAAATGATTGCAGAAGTTGAGTCAGAAGATGCTGAATCAGATGAAGTTGAGACACCAGTAGGATATGAACAAGAGAATACTATAGGTGCTAACAATCCTTTTGATGAGGATGATGATGAAGAAGAAGTTGATACTGACACTACTGTACCTGATGAAACTATATTAAATGATGATATAGATACTGAAGAATTAGTAGAGGTTGATGCAGATGAAGACGACATCAAGTTTGATCTTTAATCTTTAATTTTATAGGTTGAGAGGAGTGGTATGCCATTTGTGGCTAATAATAATTATTAAATGTTTTTGTGCCACTCTTCTCTTCCTTTTATATAAACAAATATTACGTAAATAATAAATTAAATGTAAACTATAAATAAATAAAATCATGTTAACACAACAGCAGTTAAATAAATTAAATCAACAGAGAGAAATAGAGAGATACACATACTTAGGTATGTTATCTGAATATCAAACAGTTAGCAGTAAAGTTGTACAAACTATTGTATACACAGAACTAAACACACATCAAGTATTCTTATTTAAGAGAGTACTACATGGACTTAACGCATATGATCATGAACAATTAGAGACTATGCACTGGGACAAGAAGAGAAGGATAAAGAAAGTATGGAGGAGAGCCCAAAGAGTTATCAATAGATTTAAGCAACGTATATGTAATAAGAGATCCAATGAGATCTTGGCTGTGTTTGATCATAGTCCATTAGCTAAGAGTATATTAAATACACCAATTGAGGATACAGATGATCAGTTCATTAACAAGATGTCACTCAAGGTATTAGGTATCAAGTATGAGGATTTGATTATCAAGTTCTATACTGAAGGATTATTACCTAAGAATTACTTTAATCTAAAGGAGATATGATATACATAGTATCAGTTATATTGTGGTTAATTGTTATATTTGTACTTGGTAAAACTAGAGACAAATGGCAATAAAACCTAAACGTAAACTGTGTGTTGGCTGTAACAAAGAGCAATTCATCTGGAAGAATGATGGAGGGTATAGATATTGTAAGGCTTGTTGGCTAACTAAGGTCCCAACAAAACCTATCAAGCGTACACCTATCAAGCATTCTCAAAAACCAATGAGAAAGAAATCATCCAAGATGAATGCTCTTGATACAGTCTATTCAGCACTCAGAAAAACATACTTAGAACGGTATCCAATGTGTCAAGCACGCTTAACAGGTTGTTCACTATCATCGCACGACATCCACCACAAGGCAGGCAGAGGCAAATATCATAATGATCCAACCACATGGTTATCAGTGTGCAGGACATGTCACATATGGATAGAAGAACACCCAAAAGAAGCTATAGAGCTTGGTTATTCACAGAAGAGAGACTAAAACATATTATATTATGACAGACAGAGATAAAGCATTAGAAATTGCTAGGAATCTAAATAAAACTATTCAAAAATACAGTGGCAGCACTGTTATAGGCAATGGTTCAATCAAAAACACCATATTTACAGGCACAAAGCCGTCTAAAAACGTATTACAACAACAATTAGACAAAATCTGTAAAAGACATGGTATAAACATAGAAGACATCAATGAGTAGAGAACAAGTTCAGGAGCAGGCTCTTGGAATTGCTACTAATAATAAACGTTGTGGTTTAGGTATATCTATGGGCGTAGGTAAGACTAGAATAGGTCTCCAGCACATGATCAAGAACTTTAACCCAATGGTAAGCTATTTAGTAGTAGCACCAAAGAAGTCTATATTTCAATCGTGGAAAGATGAGATAGCTAAGATAGATAATGATTACCTAGGTAGTCACATCACTTACACTACGTATCTCAGTATAAATAAGCATAATCCAAATGATTATGATGTGGTATACTTGGACGAATGCCACAGTTTGTTGTTAGGTCATGAGTTATTCTTATCTCAATACACTGGTAAGATCCTAGGTTTAACCGGGACACCACCAGAGAGGAGAGGTACAGATAAATACTTCATGGTCAACAAGTATTGTCCTATTAAATATACTTTCAGTGTTGATGATGCCTCTGATAATAAGATTCTTAATCAGTATCAGATAATTATACACCAGTTAGAGTTGTCTAAAGTCTCAAGTTTACAAAAGAAAACTAAAGATGGTAGACAATGGTATACTAGTGAGAAGAAAGACTATGAATACTCTAGCAAGAGGGTCCATGAGTCTGGCACACAAAAACAAAAGCAATTTAATAGTATTATGAGAATGAGATCTATGATGGAGTATACATCTAAAGAAGCATATGCCAAGGGAATGCTTAAGCATATGAATCAGAAATGTATAGTATTTGCTAACACTCAGAAACAAGCAGATAGAATATGTAAGCATAGTTATCATTCAGGTAATAGTAGTTCAGAAGAAAACTTAGAACTATTTAGTGATGGTAGAATTGATCAGCTATCGTGTGTATTACAATTAAGTGAAGGTGTTAGTATACCTGGGCTTAAGCAAGGTATTATCTTGCATGCATATGGTAACAATAGAAAATCATCACAACGTATAGGTAGGCTGTTACGCCTTAATCCAAGAGAGACTGCAACATGTCACATCTTATGTTATAAAGATACAATAGATGAAAAATGGGTTGAGTCAGCATTATCTAGCTTTGATAAGAGTAAAATTAAATATTATAACCCTTTAGATAATTAAATATGGAACACAAAAAGAAAATGTTTATGATTATGCTAGCAATATGTGTAGTATATCTTATTGCTACTTGTACAGCTGCAGTATTCTTGTACTTATTATTCCAAGGAGAATTTGCAAGAGCATGTATTGTTTTATTATTAGAACTATTTATCTTTGTTATAGGTAAAGAATTAAGACGTATGATATGGGTAAAATGAAACAACTATGGGCAGAAATGCGTGAGAAAGAATTGTATGAGATGGTGTCACATCATGTACCTAAAGAACCAGTGTCTTTAGATATAAAGTGTCCCAACTGTTTTACAAATAAACTGAAGTTTAACTCTTCAACTGATATAAAATGTAATGGCTGTGCCCAGGAGTTTGTATTAGTTGATGCAAATACCGTAAGGTTTAGATAATATGGGAGAATTTATAATAACATTAATAGTTTTTATTATAGGTCTAGTATCAGGAATGTATTGGCATCACTGTTTAGATAAAGATAAAAAGAAATGAAAAAGATTTTTACATCAATATTAATAAAGAAAGGTGATAAGCTTGTACATACTTTAGATGCAAAAGAACAATTGTATAAAGAGTATGTCAAGTCATTACCTGAAGACACCAAAGTAGATATATTTATGGATGTGTCTGGTAGTAAAGGTAGTAAAGCTCAGTTAGCTAAGATACATGCTATGATCAGACAGTTAGCTGATGATGTAGGTGAAGATACTATGTCAATGAAAGCTCAAGTCAAAGAGAGAGCTGACATTGATAAATCATTTGCAGATTGTGATAAGCATGAGTTAAGTAGTGTAATACAAGTTATACTTACTATGGGTGATTTCCTTGGTTCTAATCTTCGGGATTAGAGTCTTTAGCCTTACTTTCTCTAGCAGATAACTCTTCATCACTAATATAATTTTTAGGACCTCTCATTGATTTAGCACGTTGTGCATGTCTGTGTGCTCTTCTAGCATCTCTTGCTTTTTCAGCATCAACATCATCAAGATTAACAATTGCTTCTTCTCTTGGTTTATCTGATGGCTTAACTTTTAATTTTCTTTCTTCTAATTCTTCAGGAGTTAGAGGAGTTAGTGGGTCATCACTAGTAACACCACCAAATATATGTGTCATGATTTTATCCTTGTCATATATTTTGGTTTTGTTTTGTATACCTGCTTGCATACTAAAATTTGCTAGTAGGTTTGACATAGCCCATAAAGATAAAGCATGTAAGTTTATTTCATCAGGTTTTAAACCTTCAAAGTTATTAGCAACTAAGTTTGCTGATTTTATTACAGTTTTTTCATCTTCACACTGATATAGATATTCAACAACTCTATTTAGTACACGCCCAAATTGGCCTGATACTTCAAGAGTAACTATTTCTTCATCAGGTACAGCAGCAAATGTATCACTTGGTAATGCTTCTGATGCTTCCAGCGCAGCTTTCATTTTCATCTGTGCTATTTGTTCTTCTGTGTATTCTTCACTCATAATATATTATTTGCTACAAAGATATATATTCTCTAGTAAATACACAAGATATTAACACAAAATTTATTATATTTGTAAACCAAAATTAAGACATATGACTATAGAAAAAAATAGCTTAGCCACTGAAACTCAGGACTTTGTAAAAAGGGTTAAGCATAAGTATAACCTTGACGTTAATGTTATACTTGGTGGTACTATATTGGACCAAAAAAGTGGTAATAAGATTGCTTTAGAAATACTTAGAGATGAGACATATCACGCTATGTGTGACTATGATTATGCATTACAAAAGTATTTATCTATTAGAAATAAATCTAGAAAGAGAGAGTTTGTATCTTGGCAACAAGTCTTTGCTTACATTGCATGGATGCATGGTCATTCTAAATTAGATATAGGTAGAAGTTTATTAAAGAATCATGCTACAGTTATTAGCAGCATAAAGAAAACACAAGATGCATTAGATGGGTATAACCCATACTTACTAGAAAGATACAGATACTTAACTAATTATTATTTAACACATGTGGGAGATATTACAGAAAATACTACAAGACAAGATAACGCCTAATCAGCTGTTATTATTATATGCATTTGATCAGAGCCTTGCTATATCACAGATAAATCCTCACTTAGAGTTAAGAGGTTTACTTGCTGAAGGATATATGAAGAAGGTGGAGAGTAAATATATTATCACTCCAGCTGGTAAAAAAATCATGGCAAAGTATAACAACTACTTTGTTAAAGCAAAGAAAAGAACTAGTATACAATTGATGGGTAAAGATTATACTGTGTCAGTGCAAAACTACAGAACTATGTTTCCTAAAATGAAACTACCAAGTGGTAAGCCTGCAAGAGTAAATGAAAAAACCCTTATTGATTGTTTTCGTTGGTTCTTTGATACATATGATTATACTTGGTCTGATATATATGCAGCAACACGTAAGTATCTTAATGAGTATGAAGATAATAATTATATGTACATGAAAACTAGTCAATACTTTATTGTAAAGACTGCACCTAATAAGCAGAAAGTGTCAGAGCTAGCTGATTATTGTGACATGATTAAAGAAGGAACAGATGATAACAATAACCATTTTAAAGAGAAAGTAGTATGAGTGATAACGCATGGGGCGGACAATACACAGCCTTTAATGAGGCACTTAAATATATGCTTGATAGGCAGAGTGGTAAGGAGAAATCCATACAGACTCCATGGCCTAAGTTCAATGACGCAATCACTGACGGTTTAGAATGGAATACATTAACTGTTATAGGTGGTAGACCTGGTTCAGGTAAAACATTGATAAAAGATCAGATCATTAGAGAATCATTTATACATAATCCTGCAGAGGATTACCGTGTACTTGAGTTTCAGTTTGAGATGGTGGGTAGAACATCAGCAATAAGAGAGTTTAGTTCAATTACAGGTAAAACATATAAAGAACTATGTAGTGCAGGTACTATACTAGATCAGCAAACCTTTGACAAGTGTCATCAGTATGCAAAGACTAGAGTTAAGAACCCGGTTGATATTATATCTACACCTATGACTGTCAATCAAATGAGAGAACAAGTTGATGCTTATATGAATGAGCACAGAGGACAAAAGACTATAATAACATTAGACCATACTATTCTAGTAAAGAGAGCACCATATCAAAACAATAGATTAGACATGTTGTTTGAGTTAGGTGAATTCTTTACACAAGTTAAGCGTGAGTATCCTGTAATGTTTATAGCATTGTCTCAATTGAATAGGAACATAGATAATCCTGATCGTGCAGTTGATGGCAAGTATGGTAACTATGTACTTGAGTCAGATATATTTGGCTCAGATGCAATGTTACAACATGCTGACACATTGATTGGTATTAACAGGCCAGCTAAGCAGAAGATTAGATTTTATGGTCCAGACAGATATGTTATACAAGATGACAAGACTCTTGTGCTTCACTTTCTTAAAGCAAGAAATGGTGATGCACGTATGTCATTCTTTAAAGCAGCATTTGAACGTATGGAAATTATGGAGATGGACACGCCACCTCAACAAGTTAGACAATAAAATAAAATATATGACACCACAAGAACGTAAAGCAAGTATTAAAGAATTATATAAAGAGCATGCTGATTATTTTAAAAATGAAAAGATAAACAAGCCTGCGTACATACCTAAGATGGCATATAGACCTCAAGGTAAAGATGAATTACATATTACATTCTTCCCTAGTGAACTAGAAAATAATATGGATATATATACAGAATTTGTTAGCATTGATTATAAATCAGAAGATCCAAAGAGAACACTATACTTACTTAAGTATAATCCTCATTGGAAAGATGAGTATGAAATGATTACAAGTAACTCAGGATTTCAGAGACACATTGTACCTGTCAGTGAATTAAAAGCACTAAATGATGTAACATCTAGGAATACTGTTGAAGCTGCTGTAAGCAAAGAGTTTACTACATTACCTAACCCGGAGACAGAGAGGGACATAGTTGATGTATTAAAAGGAATAGAAAGAGCATTATTAAGTATTAACTCAAAATTAAAATAGAATGGCACAAAGCGTATTAGTCATAGCTGACTCAGGGACTGGAAAGTCTACATCAATTAGGAAATTAAATCCTAAAGAAACATTTATAATTAACATAGCTAACAAACCTTTACCATTTAAGGGATGGAAAAAGAATTATACTAGTATATCTAAGGAAACTCCTAAAGGTAACATGACATCTGCTAGTTCAGCTGCAGGTATCATTAAGGCTATGAATCATGTTAATGATAAGATGCCTCATATAAAAACGTTAGTCATAGATGACTGGCAGTACATGTCTAGTTTTGAATACTTTGACAGAGCACATGAAAAGGGATATGATAAGTTTACTCAGATTGCAGCTAACTTAGCACAGGTTGCTAAGATGCCTAAAGATATGAGAGAAGACTTAACTATATTTTTCTTGACTCACTCAGAAGATTCAGTAGACGGTAATGGTAATAGAAAAGTTAAAGCTAAGACAATAGGTAAAATGATTGACAACACTTTAACACTAGAAGGTTTGTTTTCTATAGTATTATTTGGTAGAGTAAACAAAACTGATGATGGACTAGAGTATGGGTTTGATACAGTTAATAATGGAGAGAACACATGTAAGTCTCCAATTGACATGTTTAAAGAACCATTTATAGATAATGACTTACAGTTTGTGAAAGACTGTATAACAGAGTATGAACAATAATCAATTAATTAATTAAAAAAAAGAAAGTATGTTAAGTACAAAAGACATGGCCACAGGTGGTGGCAAGCTTAGACCTTTAATGGGACCAGGCAACGCAGTAGTAAGAATTAATAGTATATCTATGGACAAGACTCCGTGGGATGCTAATGCATATCAGATACATCTACATGTAGAAAGTGAGCCTATCAAAGGAGACTTTGAAGGATTCCTACGTGACCAAAATAATGAGTCATTAGGAAGATATGATGGTCAGATTGCAAGAGTAAGAATGTCTCCATTTCCTTACAAAGATGCTACATTAGATAATGGTAGAGAGATAAGTAAAGATCAAGAGATCTTAAAAGCTATGATATTTGTTAGTGAAGTTGTTGGTGGCCGTGAAAAGCTAGATGCTATAGAAGCTGCTACAATTGAGGACTTTATTACTAAATGTAATGGTTTGTTTTCTAACAGTGAATTCTTTAACGTATGTTTAGGTTCACGTGAATGGGAAAACAAAGAAGGTTATGTTAACAATGATCTATACTTACCTAAACTATCTAGAGATGGTGTACCAATGGAGAAGTTAGGTGTAGATAATACTAGATTAATTAAGTTTGACAAAGCTACACATGTGAGAAGTATCAACAAGACAAATGATGCGCCTAAAGCGGCAGCTACATTTGAGCCTGTTGCTTCTAATGGTGGAGCATCTGACTTTGAATTATAATTAAATAGAGGGGGTATCATGCCCCCTCATTTATTATGTTTAGTACAAAGAATTTTATCAGTCAACATGAAGAGATCAAGAGTGGTTGGGTATTTCAATACTACCTTAGCCTGCCTGAACAATTGACCGGACAAGATATACAAATCAAATCCATATTCAATCCTAGTGAGCGCACGCCAAGCATGTATATATACCTTGACCCTTCTTGTATGGAATATAAATTTAAGGATTTCTCTACAGGGAAACAAGGTAGTAAAATTGATATAGTTCAACATCTATTTGATTTAACATATAGTGAGGCATTGTTTAAGATTACAGAGGATTACAACAAATGGATTATGGACGGGGGATTTCTTGAGCCTGATCCGGAGTACAAGCCTGTATCTAGATATGCAGTAGATTATATTTCTAAAAGAGAATGGAATTCAAATGATGCTAAGTACTGGTTACAATATAATATAGGTACGTCTATGCTTAATGAGTATAACGTACACCCTATTGAATATTATAATATGGTCAAAGCTTCAGCTGAAGGTATTGACAAACTTGTGATAAGAAACCAATTGATGTATGGTTACTATACAGACAGTGGTGAATGTTACAAGATATATCAACCCAAGCAGAAGAGTTACAAATTTATTAAGATAGATAGCCACCTTCAAGGACTTGAACAACTCAAGTATGACAAGGACTATCTAGTGATATGTTCATCACTCAAGGACGCAATGTGTCTTAAGTCATTTAACTTTGGCTTAGATGTCATAGCTCCTGATTCAGAGAACACTATCATCAAACCGTATATTATACAGAACCTACAGTCTAAATACAAAAAATTGTTATCTTTGCTAGACAATGATGACGCAGGACACGCTGCTATGGATAAATACAAAAAAGCATACAACATTGACGGTATCTACCTCAAATCAGAGAAAGATATAGCAGATGTAGTTGCCAAGTATGGATTCAGTGCAGTGCAGCCTAAGTTGTTTAAACTAATTAAGGACTCAATATAATATTATGGAATGGTTTATACCGGGTAACACACCAAGCTCTAAGAACAGCAGGCAATGGACAGGTAAGTATTTTATAACTAGTAAGACAGTTACTAAATACAGACAGGCCACTAATGCTTCTTATATAGAGTTGAAAGAGTCCTTTGTTAAAGAATTCAATCAATTGGAGTTACCCGTGTATGTAACCTTTAAGTTTATTAGGAATAGCAGACGTAAGTTTGATTACGTTAATCCTTTACAGACAGTACAGGATGACATGCAAAAGCATGAATGGATACCTGATGACAATTGTGAATATATCATACCTGTGTTTGAACCATATGAGTATGACAAAGAAAATGCAGGAGTAATAATTAATTTAAATGACAAAAGAAATAGAAGAAAAGATAGAGATAACACTTGATATATATAACAACATAGTTAAATTAATAAGGTCCTCTGATGATGAGGACTTTTTTATTGGTCTAAAGACATGGTTTGCAATGGATCCACCTGAGCTACTCACTGTAATATTGAAAAAACAGTGCCATGAAATTAGAACTAGAAAATTCTTAATAACGCAAAAAGAAGAAGGAAAGTGGTCTATTAATAATAGATTAACTTGGTCAGTTATTATGGATTATCTAATAGCTAATAAAGAATACGTTAAGTATAGAGATATAATAGAGCAGGAATTTACTAATTATGTGAACCAGAAATTAATAAATGAAGGAATAGGAAAGAATATTAAACCAATTAAATTAAAAATAAAATGGCAGAACTAGTAAGCCCTTGCTGTGGGGGAGATTACAGCGATCATGTAGATGATGAAGGCTATGACATCTACATTTGTGACAATCACAATTGTAAAGAAGCGTTCAATGAACCTATAGAAGACTATGAATATAGACAAAGACGCTTGGATGATATAGCAGAAGATAGAATGGATGAAGAAAGACTAGGGTTATGAATGAAGTTATAATATCTGACCCTGGTGATGAACAACCTAACACGCATATAATAAGATCAATATGAAAGCAATAGAACAATTAGCCAAAGCAAGTAAGTCGTTGATGCTGAAAGAACCTTTTTACGGTTACTTTCTTATAGGACTTAACAAAAAATATATTAAAACTATACCTACAGCAGGTGTTAGTAAGCATGGGATTAACGTACAGTTAGCCGTAAACCCTGAATTCTTTGAGGGTCTTAATGAGAAACAACAAATAGGATTACTAAAGCACGAGCTGCTGCATGTATCATTTGGTCACTTAATAATGAGAGACCGGTTTAAATGTCATAAGCTATTTAATATAGCTGCAGATTTAGAAATTAATCAATACATTGAAAGTGATTGCCTACCTGAAGGTGGTATAACTATGGAAATGTTTGCTGATCTAAATCTAGACTCAAGAGCAGGTACTACATATTATTATGAGAAGCTAGAAAAAGCCCAGCAACAGGGTAACTGTAGCGCACTAGATAATATACTTAATCAAATGAATGGTAACAGTGCATATGACCATCCTACATGGGATGAGTTTGATGAGTTATCTGAAGCTGACAAGAAACTAGTACAGAAACAGATAGAGCACCAACTTAAAGAAACTGCTGAGCAAACAGTCAAGAGACAAGGTAATGTACCTGGAGAACTTGCTGATACTATCAGAAGACTTATGACTATTGAACCACCGGCATTCCCGTGGAAACAATACTTAAGAAGATTTGTTGGTAATTCATCTATTTCTTATACAAAGAAGCTTAGACGTAAATATAATAAAAGGTATACAGGTAATCCTGGCCTTAAGATTAAGTTTAAGAATCATATTTGTGTAGGTGTAGATACATCTGGCTCAGTATCTAACAGTGAACTACAAGAATTTATGAATGAGTTGTGCCATATGCACAAAACTGGACATCAAATTACTGTAGTACAATGTGATACAGAAATTAATTCAGTTGAGATATTCAATCCTAAAAAGGATTGGGACATAAAAGGCAGGGGTGGCACAAGCTTCCAACCTGTCATTGATCATTATAATGAAAAAGATTATACTGCTCTTATATATTTAACAGATGGTGAGGCATATCCACCAGAAGACTGTCCAAAAAATGCCTTGTGGGTACACAGTTCAAGATGTAGCATCAATGAAGAGTTACCAGGACAAAAAATTCAAATTAATTAACCAAAAAAAAGAAAGGAAATTATGGCTCAAGTAAATTTAAACATTGAGGAACTAGATGGATTTGTAAATCACATCATTACAAACAACAGATTTTTACAAGACCAAGGCAAGAAGCCTGTGGCAATTGAAGTAGTAGGTGAATCCGGTATAGGTAAAACTACTAGTATTATGGATATGGCTAAGAAGCATGAATTAGATTTTGTTAAGTTAAACTTAGCACAGATAGAAGAGTTAGGTGACCTTGTAGGTTTTCCTGTTAGACAGTTTCAAATGTATAGAGAGAAACAAATACCTTCTAAGAGTAATGATCTAAATTATAACTCTAGATTAGCAGCATCAGAAGATCTAGCTAAAATGACTGCACCTGTTACTAAGAAAGTTGGTCAGTGGGTTGACGAGTTAGCTGTATCTGATTATCTTAAGAGTGGTTGGAAAATGACCGGTAAGAACAGAATGTCTTATTGTGCACCAGAATGGATTGCTGATAAAAAAGCAGGCGGTATACTATTGTTAGATGACTGGAACCGTGCAGATGTCAGATTTATTCAGGCAGTTATGGAATTAGTTGACCGTCAGACTTATATCTCATGGGCTTTACCTAAAGACTGGCATATTATCTTAACAGCTAACCCGGATAATGGTGACTACATGGTAAATTCTGTAGATGCAGCACAGAAAACACGTTATATTACAGCTAATCTTAAGTTTGATATAGATGTGTGGGCTAAGTGGGCAGAAGCAGAAGGCATTGACACAAGATGTATTAACTTCTTATTGTTAAATCCTGAACTAGTTACGCAAGAGACTAATGCTAGATCTATATCTACATTCTTTAATGCTATTTCTGGTATAGAAAGTTTTTCTGATAGCTTGGCGCTAATCCAAATGATTGGTGAAGGTTCAGTAGGAGATGAATTTTCTTCTATGTTTACTATGTTCATTAACAACAAGTTAGATAAGTTACCTACACCAAAGGATCTTTTAACTAATGAGAATGATGCATATGTAACAGGCTTGCTAACTTCAGCAATTGGTAAAGATGATGCATATCGTGCTGATATTGCATCTGCATTAGCTACAAGATTAGCTAACTATGCTGTAGTATATTCTACAGAAAACACAATCAATAAGAAGATTACTGATAGATTGATTGAGTTATGTACTAGTAATCATTTTGCTGATGACCTGCAATATCTTATTGTAAGAACTATTTACAGTGGTAACAAGCAGAAATTTAACAAGATGATGATGAACCCGCAGATCATTAAGATGACTGTAAAATAAATTAACCTGAATGTGGGGAGGCTTATGTCTCCCCGTATTTACAACACAAAAATTATGGCTAAACAAATTATTCCTGTAGGAAAGAGAATTATTATAACAACTATAAAGGCTGAAGAAAAGACAGCCCAAGGACTTATTATTCCTGACGCAAATCAAAAGAAACCATTAATGGGATTAGTTATAGAAACTAGTAGTGATGTTGTTGAAGTTGGAGACACTGTAGTATACGGAGAGTATGCGGGTCAGAAGATTAACTTTGAAGACAATGATCTTATTATACTAGAAGAGTCACATATCCTAGCAAAAATAGTTTAACATGGCAAAGAAGACAATATTTCAAGACATTGATTTACAAAAATATGAAGACTTAGGATATGATGTAGATTGTATTACACAGTATGGTATACCAACTGATACTGCTGGTAATAACATACAAACTATTTTAGTTACTGAATCTTATTCTGATTATACTGAGATAAAAGGTACATTAGAAGATGAGACTACTGATGATCTATCTACGGCCAAGAAAGCTTTTATAATGCCTGGTGTAGGTATGAGTGCTGATAGACTTAAAGAAGCTCTTAGAGAACATAAGGTAGTTGTCACTAATGATTATGAGTTGGCAGATGTATTAGTAAATGATGGTTTGTGCGCAGATGAGCATGACTCAACGTTTAGAACTACAAAACCGTTACATCATAAAACTAACATGTATATACTTAAAGAAGGTTTTGCTGAAGATTACTTTGATAGAACAGGTAACTGGACTATTTATTGTGATAAAGTAAAAAACTCTTGTCCATTATATAATTGTGACTATGAATCAGCAGAATATGATTTATATGGTATATCCGGCCTAGCTATTGAACTTGCTAGCAAGATTAAAGATGGAGATATGCAAGTAGTTGATGTAGAAACTGTAATGAATTCTTCTAATACTAAACAACGTTTGACGCCTGAGCTAGTTGATCAGCTTACAGCAATGTTAAATAGTAGAGAAGATAGAGAAATGGCAGGTACTATATTACCTACAATTGATTATAGATATGAACCAGGTCTTATGTGGAAGTTAGCCGGTGAAGCTGCTCAAAGAATAGACTATGACTTTAGAAATAAAGACATTACTTATTGGGCAGAGAAAGCTAGGATAAGAAAACTTTCACGTATGAGTGCACAAGATGCTATATTATACTTTGAACAAACTGGTGAACTAGATAAGAAAACATTTAAGATGTTAGAACCCATAGTTAGATCAGAGATAAGTATACATAATAGAGAACTGTATGTATTTAAAGTTCAAATAAAACCAGAATATAGAAAATATTTTAAAAATAAAAAAGATGAAAATTAATAAATCCTTACATTTAACAGTAAATTACACAGATTTTTCTAAGACTGATGCAAAAATAGATAAAGATGTATTTCTTTTTAAAAGAAGTATTTTTCTTGACAAAAACATCTCTTACAGTGACGTAGAAAAAAAGCTTCAAGACCTAACACAGACATTGTGTAAACAAGGTGAAAGCAATTTTGATTCTAAGATACATAAAAAATATTATAGGTATCCTAACATAAACTTATCAAGAGATAAGATGGATAACTGTAAACAAAAATATGGTATGGCTAAAGTTCTTAATAAGGATAAAGCTGATTTTAGTATCATTGGTCAGAAAATGATTGAGAAAACTGTACAGCAACATTGGCGTATGTCACTATCATCACTAGGTTCAATACTCTCTTTCATAGACATATCTGACTCTGCATTGTATGTTGATAACGCTAAAGATATTATAATTGCTAATCTTACAAAGCTAATAGAAGAACACGGTGTAGAATTTCCCGTTAGTGTTAATCCTCATAATTATTATAGATACACTAATGATAAGGCTAATCCTGCAGAGGCGTGGTTAGAAGATTTTAGAAAAATAACCAAATCTGAAAGCTATCTTAACACAGTTAAAGAAGAGCATATGGATACTTTTGAAGAGATCTTGAACTCAAAAACAGGAATGCTTGTAAGTGACGTATTTATGAATAATCTTGCTTCTGAGGACTCTCATGTTCTTTCTGGTAAAGATTACAAGCAAATACGTTCTTTACTTAAGTCTACAAACAAAGAAGATAAAGCTGTAGGTATGTCTATTATGTCTAATTGTAATATACAGAAGTCTAGAACTTACCTGGCATTGTTATTCTTTCACTTTAGTGAGACTTTAAGAGGTACGCCTATGTGGAATCAGGTTGCTTTTAAATCTCTTAGACGTGAGTTTGAAAAGTATTGTTTAGAATACAATCATTACCACTCTAATAGATACTCGCAATGTGTGCAGTATTTAGCTGAAGACGGAGCGTTAACTGTAAATGCTGCTGAACATTTGATTACAATAATGTTTGATAACGTTATAAATCAAAGTACAGGTATTAACAGTGACAATAATATGTTTATATTAGACAAAGCATCAGTAAAACTAGCGCCTGCAGCTAAGGCTAAAGTTAAAAATGATGTAGATTTGTCACAAATTGCATTAGACATGCAAAGTGATTTACCATTTTAAAATTACATTATGAAAAAAGACCTTAACAAAGAAAAGGTTTTCAAGCAAAAGATTGAGAAAGGAGAGTTTAAATTTAGCTACTCCTCTCTCAACAGGCTTCAGTTTGCCCCGTCTCTATTCTATAAGGATTATATTCTTAAAGAAAAAGAGGAAAGGTTAGACAAGCATCTTATTGCAGGTAAACTAATTCATTTATTATTATTACAACCAGAGGAGTTTAACAATCAGTTTGTGCTGATGCCATCTAAACTTCCTTCTGACTCTTTAAAGAAAGTTATAAAGAATATCACATTATATACTGACGCTATAACATTAGATAAAGTAGAAGATAGGATTATCTTAAACTCACTTAAAGAAGTTGGATTATATCAGTCACTGAAAGATGAAGCTAAACGTATAGCTAAGGTCCGCACTGTAGAGTGCAATGACTACTATGCTGTTGCTTCTACTACAGATAAAGACGTAGTTGATGAAGATACATTTGTTAAATGTACTGAGTCAGTTGAATTAATAAAGGAAAATGCAGATGTATTTGCATTACTCCAAGATGAACCAACTGATTTTGAAATGGACAACTTAGAAGTGTTCAATGAGGCATATTTAGAATGTGATCTTGGCAACTACAGCTTTGGACTTAAGGGTTATATTGACAGATATGTTATTGATCATGATAAAAAGGAAGTTAAAATTATAGATGTTAAAACAACTGGAAAAACTATAACAGACTTTCCAGAAACTGTTTCTTTCTATAAATATTGGCTTCAAGCAGCTGTTTATATGGTTTTAGTTACTAAAAACCTAGGAGAAGATGCTAAAGATTATAAAATTAGTTTTAACTTTATAGTAATAGACAAGTATAATCAAATATATGCATTCCCAGTTAAACAGAACACTTTGAGTGAATGGGGCCTTGCTATGACTGACGTCTTAGATGAAGCTGAATATCATGTAACAGAAAATAGATATGACCTACCATATATGTTTCTTAAAGACAATCCATCATTATAATGAAACTCTTTAAGACTTATTTTCAAAAGAGTAAAGTATTTTTGTATCCCTTGCTAGGAATAGCAAAGGGTGCAAAATATATACCTAAAGAAACATACATGTCTTGGAAAAACCATAACCCTACAGGGGATATGAAGTTGTTTTGTGTGTATAAGCACAAACAAACTAAGGGCTTTTTAGAATTTGAAGAGAAAAGATTATTAAAAAATAAAAACTTTTTTGACTATAAAAAACTTGAAGATAATACACACTTGTATATCTTTGATCTTGGAAATTATCCACAAACATGGATAGCTGTTCTAACAGGAGTATATTCAAAAATAAATGAAAGAGAAAAAAAGAAAATATTAAAGTTCTTTGGGCAAGCAGGTGTTGTAGCTGAAACGGTAGAAAGTTATATGTACCCTGAATTCTATCATGAAGATTATGCAGAATTGTTAAACGTTAAACTAGGATCAATAACAGATGTTTGGGAAGTATGTGATCCACCAAACTTAGAAAAAGAAACATTAGAAAAAAATGTCAAGCTAATTGAGATTATTACAAAAGATAATGTATCTTTGCCTAAGAAATAAACCTAATTATTATGTCAAAAAAGAAAGAAATGAATATTGAAAAGTCAATGATTTTAGTATCCTCTAACTGGGGACCTTATAAAACATTTAAACTTATCCCTATAAATACAGAATGCCCTTATGTAGAGGCAATCTTTGATCCAAGTAGCAAAATACTTGCAATCATATCTAAATTAAGTAAACCTTCTTACCATATGGTTCCTAAATTAGATGACAACGGTGATCAAGTTACAGTTAAACTAGGTAAAAGACCTAATGGAAAAGAAATTAAAGAACAAAGAGTCATGATGGATACTTATCAAGAGTATTACGTTAATGACTTAGAAGAGGTAAAAACTTTAATCAATGCATTTGCTATTAATGCAGATACATATGATTATACAACACACCTTGAGTCAGAAGTAACACCAGCAGGTAATCCAATGCCAGCTGAAAAAGCTACTAACTTAGAAATAGTCACTTAGGATTAATTTTCCTTTCTTCCAAATTAAGGGGGCCTTGTTGTCCCCTTTTTTTGGGTCCAATTTTATCATATGCTAATAAAAAAAGTAAATAGAAAAACTTTCACCATAAGACCATCAGGTAGGAGTACAGATTTTATATCACCTAGCTTCGGTCACGGTTGTTTATATGATTGTTCATATTGTTATATGAAACGTCACAAACCAAAAGGTTTAAGTGTTGCAAAAAACACTGGAGATATACTTACAGAAATAAATAATCATGCATATTTTACACCAGTAGATAAGCCTAATCAAACACATCCTGAATTTACAACATATGATATTAGTTGTAATGAAGACTTTTGTTTGCATGCAAAGCATCATGACTGGGAAAGAATATTTGAATTTTTTAGGACGCACCCAGTTGCTATGGGTAGTTTCGCTACTAAGTATGTTAACCCTAATCTTACCACGTTTGACCCTGAAGGTAAAATACGTATAAGATTTAGTTTAATGCCACAAAAAATGGCAGATATACATGAGCCAAACACATCTAAAATTATTGATAGAATAAAAGCTATCAGTGCATTTATAGATGCTGGTTATGATGTACATGTCAACTACAGTCCAGTTATAGTTTATGATGGATGGTTAGAAGACTATGAGCTTTTGTTTGACATGATGAATGATTATGTTGACCACGGTTACAAAAAAGAAGTGTTAGCAGAAGTAATATTCTTAACACATAATTTTAGTAAGCATGTTGTTAACTTAGAAAAACATCCAGAAACAGAACTAACTTTATGGACACCTAATATACAAGAGACTAAACAGTCACAGTATGGTGGGAAAAACATAAGGTATAATTATGAATTAAAAAGGGAATACATAGATCAGTTTAAAAGACTGCACAAAAAGAAAATCCCTTGGAATAAAATCAGATATATATTTTAATATGGAAAATATCATAGTAGTATGGCCGTCATGAATCACTGGGTAATGGATTATGAGACTCTTAAGAACTGTTTTGTTGGTGTATTTAAACATTATAAAACAAATACTTATAAGACTTTTATAATTCATAAACTTCAAGATGATTCTGTAGAGCTAATCAAGTTCTTAAAAGAAAATATAAAAAATAATGAATACCACATCTCATTTAATGGTATTGGCTTTGATTCACAGGTAACACATAATATTCTTAAGCATTATAAAGAATGGGAAGGTATGGACCCTGACGGTATCACTGAAGAAATATATGGATACGCACAAGAAGCTATTAGAAGATCAAACAATAGAGAATTTTCTGAGTTTCCTGAATGGCAAATGTTAATCAAGCAGATAGATGTATTTAAACTTAATCACTGGGACAATATGGCTAAGCGCTCTAGTCTTAAGTGGATTGAATATACTATGGATTGGGATAACATTCTAGATATGCCTATACATCATGAAGCAGATATAAATACGCAAGAGGAGTTAAATACTATTGTTGAGTATTGTATTAATGATGTAGACGCAACTCATGAAATCTATAATAGATCTAAGGATCTTATAGCATTGAGGATGAATCTGACTAAAGAGTATAATATAAATCTTATGAATGCTTCTGAGCCACGTATATCTAAGGAGTTGTTTAGTTTCTATTTAAGTAAAGAACTGAACATAGAAAAACGTGAACTTAAAAAACTTAGAACATTTAGGAAAGTTATAAAGCTTGATAGGATTATATTACCTTGTGTTGCATTTGTTACACCGGAGTTTAATAATCTTTTAGCTAGATTCAAAACTGTAGAGTTGGACCCACAAAATATTAAAGGAGCTTTTAAGCATTCAGTTGTTTATAAAGGTGTTAAGACACACTTTGGTTTAGGTGGTGCACACGGTGCTAATCAGCCTGGAGTATATGAAGCTGATGAAGATAATATTATAATGTCTTCAGATGTTACTAGTTTCTATCCTAACTTAGCTATTAAGAATGGATGGTCTCCTGCGCATTTACCAAGTAAACAGTTTTGTACACTGTATGAGTGGTTCTTTACGGAAAGAAAGAAAATACCTAAGAGTAATCCTATGAACTATGTATATAAAATTATATTAAATAGTACATATGGTTTATCTAATGATAAGAATTCTTTTCTATATGACCCTGAGTTTACCATGCGTATAACAATTAATGGTCAACTCACACTTATGATGCTTTATGAGATGATCATGGAGGCTATACCGGATGCTATCCCCTTGCTTCAGAATACTGATGGTATAGAGACAATCATACCTAAGAAGTATAAAGAAAAGTACATGGAAGTATGTAAACAGTGGGAAGATATAACTAACTTTAATCTTGAGCATGATGAATACAAGAAGCTTATACTAGCAGACGTCAACAATTACATTGCAATTAATCTAGATGATAAAGCTAAATGTAAAGGTAGGTTTGAGTTTAAGAATCTTGCTTTGCATAAGAATAAATCTAAATTAGTTATACCTAAAGCAATCTATGAATACTTTGTTAATGACATGTTACCTGAAGACTATCTTAAGACTAATAAAAACATATTAGACTATTGTATAGGATCTAAGACTAACAGCGGTTGGCAAGTAGTAGCTGACAGCCTAGAGAAAGGTGAATATATCCAAGAGAATCTACAAAAGATTAACAGGTATTACATCTCAGACAAGGGTGTTAAGCTTATTAAGCGTAACAAAAATGATGGTAGAGAGATACAGTTAGAAGCCGGTAAATGGATACAAACTGTATTTAATAAGGTTGACTCAAGGAAATGGGAAGATTACAACATAAATGAGAAGTATTATCTGCAAGCAATTGAAAAAGAGATAAACAATATTCTTAATGTAAATTGTAATCAATTATCTTTGTTTTAATCAGAAAATTTATTATTTTTGAACATTAAAATCAACTAATATGGGACATAGAAAACCAAATGAAACCACAAGAGCCTGGCTTGAGTCAGCGCCTCTTCCTAGTCACGGGGACACTTACACCGTTGTATCACACAAAGAAGTGATGGACGGTGTAACTAAGGCCTTGAACAAGGGAGGATTTACAATAACTAGAGAATTATATAGAGCTAACCTGAATGCTAAAATAGCTCAGGGTATTTATCATCTAGCACATGCTAGCAGCACTACAGACTCAGATATGGGTATGATGTTTGCATGGACTAACTCTTATGATAAAAGCACAAGATTCCAATGCGGGATAGGTGCTCAAGTATTTGTTTGTAACAACGGACTTATACACGGAGACTTATCTACATACGGAAGAAAACATACTGGAACTGCTAATGCAGAAATTGCATCACATATTGTAGCACAAATAGGTATGGCTAATAATAAATTTAAAACACTTGTTACAGATAAAGACGCAATGAAAATTCATAAGTTGTCTATAACTAATCAAAGTGAATTATTAGGCAGATTATTTGTTGAGGAAAAACTCCTTGATACACAACAGATAGGTATAGTTAAGTCTGAAATAGAAACCCCTTCTTTTAATTATGGAGTAGACCCTGATACAGCATGGATGTTTTATAATAATGTAACACATGCATTTAAGCAAACACACCCACGTAACTGGATGAACTATCAAAGTAAGTTCCATAAATTTATGATGGCTGAAGTATATACAGCGCATACACCTCAGCAACAGGACACTGCTACAACTAAACCGGATATAGAAGTAGTCCCAGAAGATGAGACATCTGTAGAATCTATTTTTGAATCTTTTAACATATGACAAAAGACAGCAATTATAGTGAGCATTATTGGGACACAACAAGAAACCTACCTTACGGGCACAATCAAGTAAAGATGTCTGTGCCTGAAGGTTTGGAATTTAATAAACCGTATTCTTTACATGAAATAGCTGATAAGGCCATGTATGGTAACCAAGCTGAAATCTTTGGAGAATACACAAAACCTAAAAGAAAAATGACAGATAAACCTAATTATGAAAAGACACCTACACCTAGTTATTATATAGGAAAAACATTTGGCTATGAAGCACGTAAAATTATTGAAGACTTTCAGTTATCTTACAACATAGGTAATGTTTGTTCTTACATACTTCGTGCAGGTAAGAAAAAAGAAGTAGGATTAGAAACTATAGATAAACATATTGAGGATTTAGTTAAAGCTAAGAATCATATAGGCTTTGAAATAGAGGAGTTACAACGCCAGAAAGCATTGATGATGCATCATAACACCATAAAGAGTGGTGTAATGTTTAATCCTAATTTACAAAAAGCCCCACCTATGCCTATCTTACCTGATGATACGGGTAAATGTCTTAGTTGTGAAGAAAAAAGAAAACAAAAGGAAGCTGCAGCTGATGCACAAGCACAGGATCCAATGTTTGGGGAAGCTAAGATATGATTTACCTTTTAATAATTATAGCGCTTATCATTGCTATATCCTTAACTAATCATTTACTTATAGGAGATAATAATGACCTTGTAAATAATTTAAAAAAATTTGAAGAAAATGAAAGAAAGTACAAGAGCAGTAATAAATGAGATGGTAGCAAAAAAAGAACATGATAAACACAATGGTCCTATACAGCTAACATCAGATCAATTATGGAAATATAGTGGGCAGATTGAAAAAATTAATCCTGACTATTATAAGTATGAAAAAGAAGTAAAGAAACTTAAAAGATATAAACAGAAGTATGGCTTTGTCAAAAAGTAAACTAGCACTATGGGAAGCGTTGAAGAAAGAAGTATACCAATCCCAAACAATAGAAGAGATAACTAACAGATATAATACACTGTTTAATTGTGAAGTAGAGAAATCTCATTCTGTACATACACGTGTCTTGATTAAAAAGATTCTTAAGGAAGAGGTTAAGCAGCTTAAAAAAGCTGTCTCCTCTCCTGAAGAGCTTGAGGATCTGATAAATAGTTTGAAATTTGACATACAATACCACTAAATTTTCGTAAATTATACTATGGAATATATTAAGCTAACAGATGAAACAAAAACAATAGGAAGAACCTTGTTGTCAAGAGTTGAACTAGCTAAAGATTGTAAATACGGTAAGAAAGGAGACAAAGGAGGTTGGGTAGAAAACCTAGGAAGTTGTGGTAAAGAAACATGGATTGCTGATGAAGCAATGTTAATGGGGCTAGCTATACTTACAGATAATGCTCTAATTAAAGATAATGCTGTTGTTAGTGGTCAATCTAGAATACAAAAGAATGCTGTAATATCTGGTGATGCTCAAGTTAAAGACAAAGCTATAGTATCTGATAAGGCTCAGGTTATGGGTAGAGCTATAGTACAGGGTCAAGCATTAGTTGAAGGTGATGCTATAATTAAAGATGATGTTGTTATGTGGGGGAAAGCTAAACTCTTTTCAGGTACTTGGATAGAGTCTCCATTTCAAAAACAAGGACCTGTGCATTTTGTTAGCCAATCTAGGCCTGATCGTTTATATATAGGCTGCATAGAGAAAAGCTTCTTAGGTTGGATAACCGGGGGTTACACTGTAGCAAAAAAGTATGGTGCTCATAAGAATAATGAATATGTTAATTATGAGAACATGATACAACCAATAATAGAAAGTTATTTAAAATACTGTGAAGATAACTGGGATGACTTAGGTCTTGTTCAGAAAGCACAATATAAAATTATAGAAGTAGCGGGTAAAGCCTATCTTAAGGGACAGGCTGATGACCCATATACAAGAGAGTAAATTAAAGTAAAAAAACCAAAAATTCTAAACCAATGATTAACACAACATTTAACGTTGATGCAAGAACTGCATTAAAAAAAGGCGTAGATATACTAGCTGACGCTGTTAAGGTTACACTTGGTCCTAAAGGAAGGAACGTAGTGATAGACAATCCCTATGGTCCACCTCATGTGACTAAAGATGGAGTAACTGTAGCAAAACAAATAGTATTAAGAGATCCTATTGAAAACATGGGAGCACAAATGATTAAAGAAGTAGCACATAACGCAGCTGTATTTGCAGGTGATGGTACTACTACTGCTACTGTATTAGCACAAGCAATAATAGACATAGGTCTAAAGAACGTTGCTGCCGGTGCAAATCCAACAGACTTAAAGAAAGGTATGGACCTAGCTGTACAAGCATTAGTTGCTGAGCTTAGGGAACAATCAGTACCTGTAGATGAATCAATTGAACAAATTAAAAACGTAGGTACTATATCTGCTAACAATGATGAGCATATAGGAGGTCTTATTGCTGAAGCAATAGAGGCTGTTAGTACTAAGGGTGTCATTACTGTTGAAGAAGCTAAGGGTATGGAAACTAAAATAGAAATTACTGAAGGTATGGAATTCAGTAGAGGTTATTTATCTCCTTACTTTAGTACCAATGAGAAGTTATCTGCTGAGCTTGACAATTGTCTTATACTTATAACTAATGATAAGATAGATAAGTTTGGTGAACTGCTTCCTATATTAAATAAGACTACAGAGACTAAGCGTCCATTGCTTATTATAGCTGATGAGTTTGGTGACAATGCAATTAACGGTTTGTCAGTTAACAAAATCAGAGGTAACATTAAAGTATGTGCTGTTAAAGGCCCAGGCTTTGGTGAGAGACGTATAGATATGCTACAAGATATTGCCATCTTAACTGGAGGGACCGTGGTTGATGCAGCTAAAGACATGACTATAGAAGGCGTTCAGTTAGAGCACCTAGGAGAAGCTGAAAAAATAACAGTGACTAAAGATGATACGGTTATTATAGGTGGTAAAGGTGATCCTACTGAAGTTAAGAAAAGACTTGACATGCTCCAAGAACAAATCAGAACATCAGAAACTGAGTATATTAAAGAAAAGTATGAAGAACGTTTTGGTAAGTTAGGTGGAGGTGTTGCTGTATTACATGTTAGCGCTCCTACTGAAATAGAGATGAAAGAGAAGAGAGATAGAGTTGATGATGCATTAGCTGCTACACGTGCTGCAATACAAGAAGGTATAGTACCGGGCGGTGGTTCAGCATTGATTAGAAGTAGACATGTTATTAGTAAACTACTTAAGAAGTCTAAAGGTGATATTCATACTGGTATGAAGATTATATATGAGGCTGCTGAGTATCCACTTAAACAGATTGTAGAGAATGCTGGTGGTGAAGGATCCGTGATTGTAAGAGACATGGAGACTAATAATCCGGATCTAGCTTACAATGCAAAGACTGATCAGTGGGAAGACCTTACTACAACAGGTATTATTGACCCAACTAAAGTTGTTATTACTGCCTTAGAAAATGCTGCCAGTGCGGCAGGTATGTTATTAACTACTGAGTGTGTAATCTCTGCAGATAGAACTGCGGCAGAACTGAATGCACAACCAGGGGACCCAATTAAACTATAGATATGTCTGAATTTAAAGAAGAGTTTGATTACATACTTCAAAGAGGCTGGTGGTTTAGTGTAATACCTACTGCTGACTCAGATCCTAAAAAGCCTTGGAGATGTTCTATATATAAGAAAAATCCTAGCGGAAGCTGGAATTCAATAGAAAGTAAACAATTTAAAACTATAACAAAAGGTATGGTTTGGATAGAATTATACCTTATGTCTAAGTTAGATGATTAATACTATATTAATTATAGCTACTGTTTTATTGTTAGATTATTTGTTAGAATGTAGTGCCAGGGACCGTTAAGTCCCTGCACTCATTTAAGACCAGGGGAGTTTATTTACTCGGAATCCTGACTTTTTGTTTCTACCATCTTGATATTTAAGTCTGCTAGATGTATCTTTTCTCTCAGTCATTTGAGCATCTAGTTTTCTATTATTCTTATCTCCGTTGATTGAAGATTTCCACGGATACTTTTGTTCTAGAGTTCTATTTTTCATACACGTGCAAACATACTTGTTGCAGCACCTAGTTCTTTTTCTGTCTATTTTTCCCATTATCTTTTTTTTCTTTTTGATCCTTTTAATCTAGATTCTTCTTTCATTCCTCTGTTCTTAGACTTAGACAATACTTTAGTCTTTTTAGAATTAACACCATTAGGATGATGTACATCTTTTCCATCACCTTTTTTTACTCTACCTGCTTTAGTAGCCTTACGTCTAGCAGCGTTCCTTTTGGCTCTATCCTTTTTTTGTTTATCAGAGGCTTGGAACTTAGCGTATTCTTTTTTATAATTTCTTTTCTTAGCCATTACTATACAAAGATACGGATTATTTTTTAGTTTTCTCTAATGAACGTCCTCCAAAGTAGGCCCCAATTACGGTTATTAACACTAATTGTAGTAAATCCGTCCACTTATCTTCTACTTCAAATGCTATTGTACCAGCATCTATAAAGATCATAAGGACAGTACACACTACTAAAAATATAAGAACCATAGGTCTTACGTTCTTGGACAACCATGAATCACTGTTCATGTCTGCGCTCCACCTGGTAGAGATTTCTTTTTCCATTTGTGTTTCGTAAGAAGCTATTAACTCCTTAACTTTTTGCTCAGCAGCAAGCTTTTCTTCTTTAGAAGTATGTAGATTATCTATTACGTCACCTACTCCTTTAACAAGTTCTGTTGCACCTCCACTGAAAATTTTACTTATTATACTCATCGTTTTTAATTTTAATTATTTAAAAAGGTATTGTTACAACCAAGGACCCCATCACTGATCCAGCAATGTCAGCTATTATATCACCACGCTCTGCACCTTTAAATCTTGCATCGTGTATTTCTTTTACAATCCCAATTGTCATACCTGTTCCTATACCTATTAATATAGCCTTTTTTTTATTGCCAGTTTTTTTCAAAACATAGCTTGTTGTAGCAGAGGATATAATGTACGTATAACCTACGTGTAGTTGTTTATCCTTGTGCATATCTAACACTTCGTTTAAACGTTGTGCTTGTAGATTTATACACAATAACATTATAATTGCTACTATTCTATACATCATTCACTATCATCAATGTCTGGTAAATATTCGTTTTCCTCTATCATATCTACATCTAATCCATCGTTATCACCAAACCAATCCTCCGGTTCTTTATACGTATATGCTGACAAATCGTTAACTGTATCAAATGTTTTTGTAGCCTCATGTAAATGCTCAAAAACTCCTTCGTATCCTATAATGTATTTTGTTCTATCTATACTCTTAAGTAAATATGATACTCGTTGCTTGTCTACCCATGCAAAAACGTGTTTTGGTATTATATAGTATTTTATCATACGTTTCCTATTGTTGATCCACCGTTTGGTAAATTAGTATCTTCTCCTATTGTAGCGGCTGCTGTCTCAAATGTATAGTAGCCTTTTAGATCACTAGCTGCTGAATGAGTTGTTGCGTCCATTCTTGTACCATTGTTATATAGTTCTGACACTTCAGCAGCACTAAGCCTTTTGTCCCAAAAAGTTATATCATTATATCTAGTAGTACTATAGTTACCTGCTCTATAGTTATTCCATGATGAACTACCAAATGCTAATTTTCTATCATTATTATTTAAAGCCGGTGTACCTGCGTTATATCCATTTGTATAATAACCGTTACCACAACTAGCAGCATTCCAATATAGAGACACATTAGTTCTTTTAGCTTGATCATCTGATCCTTTTGTTACTGTTATCATAGTATAATCATCATCTCCAACGTTACCTCTATTAGTATTACTCCAATATGAACTACCTAAGCCTGCAGCATTGTATGCAGCTAAATATTGTGATGATGTTGAATGAAACAACCAAAAGTTACTTGTTCTATTACTACCATTTGATCTCCAATCAAAATACATTCTATTATTTGATTCATGATAATATATTCTTATTAAACCTCCGCTAGATGTAGTTACACCCACATCATTCATACAAAATAAATGCACATTAGTATTTAAAGATGAGCTCCATCCTGGTTTTACCCATAAAGATATACTAAATTCATCATATTCATCCCATTCTACACCCATACCATTTGAGTCATCTACACCTGCAAAATTACCCGCACCTGTAGCCCAAGTTCTATATAAGGCTTTATCATCTGCAAAACTAGCAGATGGAAAAGGGAGATATGGATTAATTATCATTCCCATTATCTTTGGTATCCTATTAATGTTACTTTTAATCCTTTACCTGTACCTTCTGTACCTACAGTATCTATATCTATACTTACTTCTGTATCATCTCCAAAAGTTACTAGAGTTGCACTACTAACAAAATTGTAAGCAGTTGCTGCGGTTGTTGATGTTCTTTCTCCTGCGTCTATTGTTAAACGTGTACCTGTTTCTCCATTTCCAAATATACTACTACCACTTAAATTAATATCTACAGTTACTATACCAGAGCTAGTAGCTGTTGTTAAACTTGCTCTTACATCTGTTATTTGCATAGTATAAGGCATTCTAAATGTAACCTTAGCTGTACCTGTTGTTAGATCACTAGTTTCATCAGAGCAAGCTACAATGAAATTTTCTTTTCTTGTAGCTAGGGCATCTATGTTTTGTCTTATAGTTTGATTTGGTGGAACAGTTGCTGAAGTATAAACACCCATATTTGTAGACGTATCTGCAGCAGCACCTACTAGAGTAAATAAATGATCTAAATCATATGTTGCTTTAGTTGGTATTCCAGTTAAAGTACTGTAGGCTTGTGTACCCGTATGGTTTGCTCTAGCTAATAATGTAGCATCAGATGAATTTGCTGTTGCATTAGAAGGAGCATGAGCTGATGCAGCATGTGTGGTATTAGCACTTATAGCATTAGCTTGTCCTGTTGTTATTGTTGTTGTGTCTCCTCTTTTTGCTGTGGTATTTGTTGTTCCAATTACTAATGCATCTGTGATTCCATAACCACTTATAGTTGTTGGTTTACTTGTTATAGAACTAAACGTATGTGTATGTGATGAAGGAGCAAAAGTACTTGGTATACCTGTAAGAGTATTATAAGCGTGTGTATGTGATGAAGCAGCTCTAGTTGCAACTTGTGTATCTACATATGATTTATTTGCTGCATGTGTAGCTGCAGTTACTGTATCAATACCTGTTATTTTACCTGTTCCATTTAATGTTATATCCCCACCATTAACAGTAAGATCACCGTTTACTCTAACATTGTCAGAAAGATAACACGTATCTCCTTGAGCTGAACTTAATGTTGGTTCATCTCCTGATAAAGTTAGATTTGGATATGTTTGACCAGTAATATATATCCCATCTCCATCTTGTAGATATATACTATTGTTTGCAGTTATTTGTCCACTAAAAGTTTTATTACCAGCTATAGTTTGATTACCTGTTAATTTAACAACAGCATTGTCTGCAGCTTTTGTACCTATACTAGTTGTAATAGTTGTTGAAAAGTTAGCATCGTCTCCAATAGCAGCTGCTAATTCATTTAATGTATCTAAAGCAGCTGGTGAACTATCTACTAAATTTGCTACTGCAGTACTTATAGCACTATTCATAGCTGTTGTAGTTGACGCATCAGTTATACCATATCCTGCTAATGTGGTTGGCTTACTTGTTAAGGAACCAAAAGTGTGAGTATGAGAAGATGGTGTAAATGTACTTGGTACACCTGATAAAGAACCATATGCTCCATTAAAAAAAGAAGTTGGTAGAGCTGATATATCTACACCATCAACCGTGCCAGATACAGCTATATTACCAGCAACATTTATATCATCATTAAAATAAACATCTTTATTATGATTTATATACATGGCTATTTTAGATCCAGAAGCATAGCTATCTGTAGTTGCAAAATACATTTTACTACCATAGCTACCATCTGTTCTAAGATATATACCAGCTTGAGCGGTAGCCCCATTACCGGAGTCTGAAGCACCAAATGTTATAGCATTACCATAATGATCAGTGCCAACACCAGGATCAAAATGTAAAGAACCTGTAGTTGTACCAGGCGCTGATGTATTCCAAGCAGCTGAATCACCTTCTATCACTACTTTACCATTAATAGCGGCAGCACCATTAATGTCTAAGCTACCTCCTTCTATTTCACCAGATGTTTGTATGTTACCAGCATTATACATTCTAAACATAACGCTAGCGTCTGTTTCGTTGTAAAAGTACATTCCACTAGAATCATGTTCTATTGAAATACCTTTACCTCCAGTTCTGTCAAAAGACATTTTTTTATCTGACCCAGCATTATTTATATTAACAGTACCACCAGTAGTTACAGCCCCTGCAAAAGTTGCATTTTGGCTATCATCCAACGTAAGAGTTAAAGCGTTTCCAGATTTAAGATATATTTCACCAGCGGTAGATGTGTTTTGTATTGTGATTCCAGCTGAAGCTGAAGCAGTCCACAAGTCATACCTTAAATAGTTAGCATCGTGACCGGTCCACAAATATAGTTTTCCACTCGCTGGTAATCTTACATCACCTGCAAAAGTTGATGCTGTACCGTTCATTGTAAGA
>Ga0181380_1000001_pt1 | contig 150092 bp, 194 predicted proteins | sample 3SPOviralmetaG_FD_130116 | JGI IMG/M metagenome (GOLD analysis project Ga0181380, IMG submission 130116) | Marine viral communities from the oligotrophic San Pedro Time Series (SPOT) site, San Pedro Channel, CA, USA - 3 SPOT_SRF_2009-08-19 | ecosystem: Environmental > Aquatic > Marine > Strait... | reverse complement strand
AGTTGGAAGATTGAACCGAAGGCTGGTCGCTTGGTGATCTTCCCTCCGTGGTGGATGTTTCCGCATCGCGGCTGGCCTGTAACAAAGAAGAATAAGTACATGCTATCGAGTTATCTGCATGTTCCTCCTGCCCTTTCTCACACTGAAGTAGAAAAAAGAATAACTAATGGTTTACAATCGTGAGAAACTGTGGTATAATAGATCTACAAATAAAACATAGAGGTATATTATGAATCGTAAAGAAATGAAAGATGCACTACAAAATCAAATCTGTGTAGTCGAATTTGTCAAGGTGAATGGTGATTCACGTACAATGGTCTGTACACTGAAAGAGTCTCTCCTCCCCGAGAATGTTTCGATCGTCGTCCCTCCCAAACAGGAGAATGAAGCCGTACTCGCGACATGGGATGTACAAGCAGAAGGCTGGAGATCTTTCCGTATAGATAGTGTAAAGTCTTTCCGCAATTTACAAGAGGTCGTTTAATGTCTACTGACCAGCAACTTATTCATATATTATTAGTTGTTGTGATTGGCGCTTGCTGCTATCAACTTGGCAGAGGGTCAAAGAAGCAAATCATCAATGACACGCTCGAGGCTTTGATAAACTTTAAGTTTCTCAGGACTCGTACTGTCAATGGTGAAATTGAAATGATTCGTTATGATGAGGAGAAGTAAATGGCTAAAGTGAATAAGATTACAGGTCGTGCTGTAAAGAAAAAAATAGCTAGAGCAAGAGCTCGATCCGGTACTGCCGGCGCTCCACTTGATAAAGGCTATGGCGCTGTTCAAGCTTACTTTCATATGGAGGTCGATAAGAAAGATCTATCTGATATTCTGAAACGATATATCAAAAAGAATAGATCGAAAGAAGATCAGAAAGTTATCTTTGCAAATGCTGAATATAACTTTACTATGTTCACTCATTATTGTGCTGCAGCGTTCTGGTTGAATTCAGCAATGCCTAAAGATGACATGGCTATTAGTACTGGTGGCATGTGGTATGATGCACTCGATAAGTTTATCGATACTCTTTATGAAAAAGGTAAGCCACTTCTTCTTGAGAAAGAAGCTGAAAAGATTGCACAAGGTAATGTGATTACATTATCTCCAATGCAAAAGCTACAGAATAAAATTAACAATACTATTATGTTCGAACTAGACGATCTAGAAGATGCGTGGATGAATGGCGAAAAAGCTGTTCTTGATGTATACCTTCGTATGAAGTTCCATGGTCTTGGTGGTTCTGCCACAAAGCCAGTTGCTTCTCTTCTAGAAGGTTGGTTACTTGATTATAGTGATGCTTACCACAAGCGTTGTGAACAAGCTGTAGAAGGTTATTCACATCTTAATAGACCAGAGCTTAAAAGGCGTATGGACGAATGTGAAAAAATGTTAGGTGATCTTGAAAAGTTAAAAGCTTCTACAAAAGCTACACGTACTGTAAAGATGAAAAAGGCACCATCACTTGATAAGCAAATCAGCAGGCTTAAATATAAGAAAGAAGATAATGAATATAAGATCTCTTCTATTGCGCCAGCTATGTTAGTCGGTGCGCTGTGTGCATTCGTGTTCAATACCAAGTATAAAACCATTACCAAGTACGTGAGTGAAACAGGACTCATGGTCTCTGGTAGTACTCTCAAGAATATAAACCTTGAGCAATCTATACAGAACTCGTTGCGTAAACCTAATGAGTTCCTACCAATTGTTTTGACTAAGTCTGAAAAACAAATTGATAAGGCGTGGAGCGAGCTTACTACAAAGTCTCGTATTCCAAATGGTAGGATTAACGGAGATACAATTATATTAAGAGTTCTTAAATGATTACTGTTATGAAAAAAGAAACTCATCAAGTTATTGTTCGTAAAAAATATCAGATCAATGACTTAGAGTTTGAAACCATTATTAAACGTAAAGGGTTTAAGACATTAAAACAATTCAAAGAAATACTGAACAATCCACAACACAATCGTCATAGGATTGCATTTCATGTATTTGATCATTATGAACCTATTAGCGAAAAGCATGAATGGGTATCTGATAGAAGAGATGGAAAGGTGAATGTAAAATGGAAGGCACTGTAGTAGAAGAAAAAACACAGTTCTTGACTAAAGCAAGATTCGCAAAGATGGTAGAGTCTACTGTCATTGAAAAAGAAATTCCATACATGGAGGCAATCCTTGATGTATGTGATGTAAAGGGTATTGAACCCGAAGACGTGTCGAAATTTATTTCGCCCGTCATTAAGAACAAATTGCAAGCAGAAGCAGAATCTCTTAACTTTCTGCCAAGTGATAGCAATTCAATCGCATTAGAGTAATATATAGTATGTACATTAGTACAAATATATGGTATAATAATACAGTTAATATTTCAGCAAATACGAGGTAACATATGTCTTTTGACAATCTAAAACGCAACCGCGACCAAATTTCCAAACTAATCCAAGCAGCAGAAAGCGCAGGTGGATCTTCCGAAAAGAAGAGCTATGTGGATGAACGCCAATGGAAGCCTACAGTAGATAAGAGTGGTAATGGCTATGCCGTTATTCGTTTTCTACCTGCAGCCGAAGGTACTGAACTTCCTTGGGTAAGATATTGGGATCATGGTTTCAAAGGCCCAACTGGTCTGTGGTATATCGAACGATCTTTAACTTCCATCGGTGAGAATGATCCTGTTGGCGAATTGAATAGTCGCCTATGGAATTCTGGACATGATGCAGATAAAGAAAAAGCTCGTGACCAAAAGCGCAGACTTCACTATGTATCAAACATTTACGTAGTATCCGATCCTTCGAACCCTCACAATGAGGGTAAAGTATTTCTTTATCAGTTTGGTAAAAAAATCTTTGACAAAATCATGGATGTTATGCAACCAGATTTTGCAGACGAAGAACCAGTTAACCCATATGATATGTGGGCAGGTGCTGACTTCAAACTTAAAATTCGTAATGTAGAAGGTTATCGTAACTATGATAAATCTGAGTTTTCATCTACTAGCCAACTGGCTGAAGATGATAAGCTTGAAGCGATTTATAATCAAATGCACGATCTAAGTGACTTCACTGATCCTAAGAATTACAAGTCTTATGGTGATTTGAAAGCTAAGCTAATGCGTGTTCTTGGAGAAGAAGCAGATCAAGGTGCAGCTACCATGAAGCAGGAAATTCAAATGAATGATCCGGCTCCTATGGCAGAACCAGTAACTGCCGAACAAATGAGTGCGTCGACCGGAGATGACGATACGTTGTCATACTTCGCTAAGCTCGCTAATGAGGAATAGGTATACCAACCCCACGTGGGCCTAGTCGCTGAATTAGATTCGGACAAAAGTTGGCAACAACAAAGGAGAACGGCATTCCGGCTTAGGCTAGAATGTTCGGGGATCAGGGAGCTTCGGCTCCCTTTTCTTTTATCTTGTTAATTTTTTCCTAGCATCTTGAACAGCACTAGCATTAGGTGCAATCATTGTAGTATTACTACCGCCACCTGAATAATAATTGTTTGTGATATTATTAATAATAGGAGGTGCTGCAGTAGCTTGAGCGTCGTTTGAATATGCTGTAGCATTTGCAGTTTGCTCTGCTTTTAATGCAGCTTGAATTAATTTAATATTTGTTGCAGCCTTTTCGAAGTCAATATCAGGAGAAGCAAGGCCTTTGATTTTTGTTCCTGAAGAAACCCAACCTTCACCAACAGTACCACCCATTAAAGCTGTTTCAATTGCAGGTACTGACTTAAGCATATCCTCTGCAAAATCATTAAGACTCATATAATCGCCATCTAGCTTTAGGCTAGATATTCTTTCTAATCCATCAGCTAACTGATCTAATGCCATGCCAGCTAGAAATAATTCTTCTTGTTTTTCACCGAGCTTCAAAAGCTGATCCATTGGTCCTTGTGATCCTCCACCAAAGAATCCCATAATGTTATCTTTTAGTGAAGACCATGAAGCATCTGCTTGACTTTTTGCAAAGCCAGATAATGCATCTCCCATATAACCCATTGCATCTCTAAAGCTTGCTGCAGCAGCCTTTGGGTTTTCTCCAAGAGCATCTTGAATACTTAATAGTTTTAGAACACTGTCTTTAACCTTTTGACTGTTGTCTCCAGTAAAGAAACCAATAACAGCAGAAAACGCTTGGCCAGCAGAGAATGCTACAAGACCAAGTCCTAATCCAGTCATTGCTAATAGGAAACCAGCAGACTCTCCTATAAAGCTACCACCCTTGGCTTCAATTTCAGTACCAATAGAAAGTAGAGTGAATACACTTTGTTTTATACTTTCAGCAAATCCTTGGCCTGTCATAGCTGCAACACCATCATCCAAACCAGTAGCCAAAGCAGCTAGTGCAGATCCACCTCCAAAGACAGCTAGGCCTAAAGCAATACCAGTCATTGCTAATAAGAACTTAGCACTTTCTCCTACAAAGCTGGCTCCATCTTTAGCAATAGCAGGACCAATAGACAATAAAGTTAAAACATTATTTTTAATGCTTGTTGCAAAATCGCCGTTGAATTTATCTAACAATTTGTCGGACATGCCTGCAATAGCAGAGCCAACGCCGAATACAGCAAGACCTAAACCTAAGCCTGTCATTGCTAATAGGAACTTAGCACTTCCACCAATAAAGGAACCACCGCCAGCTTCAACCTCAGGACCAATAGACAATAGTTGTATAACATTGTTTTTAATGCTATCAACATCCATACCTATAAACTTATCAGATGCACCAGCAACAGCACTACCTACACCAAAGACCATGAGGCCAGCACCAAGGCCTGCCATAATCAAGAAAAACTTGCCACCCTTTTCAAAAGCATCACCCATGCCATCGGCAAGATCGCCAATAGTAAATAACTTCTTAACATTACCTATGATAGAATCAACATCAAGTGTCATAAACGCCATGATACCAGCTACGATTGCTGCAAGACCTGCAGCAGCTGCAATCATCATGCCACCACCTAAAAGTTTTCCTAATAGTCCACCGGATTTTTCTTTGACAGTTCCACCCATTTCAGCACCAGCACCTGCAAGTCCTGCACCACTAACACTTTCTTTAGTGTTTTCACGCATAGCTTCAAGCTGATCAAGTTTAGCTTGTTTTTCCACGTCCATCATTTTCTCAAAAGTTGTTCTTAATTGAACTATCTCTTGAGTACCAGCTGTATGATGTTCATTCGCTGTTACGAGTTCTTCTCGTATTTTTTGGAATACGCCTGCGTTTGGATTTGGCATTTATCTGCCCCTCATTTTAGCCTGCTCATATCGAGCCTTTTCTTCCTTAAGATGTTCTTGTAGCATAGTAACGTATAACTCCCTTTCCCACGGTATCATTGATTCCAGATCTCCAAGACTATAGTTATGATGCTGCATCAGATGAAAATTCGTTTTATAATGATTTACTAACGAATCATGAGAAAGGGCTATTAGAAAAAATTTGCTATGCCGCTTATCTCTTGATTGTTTTCAATACCACAATGTTCACACTTAAACTCAACATTTGTTTTAAGTTGTGGAATAGCCTCAACAAACTTTCTTACATTACTGAACTGCTCACTATTTAATGATTCAAGAAATTCTTGCAGTTCTTCTTCTGTTTCGTCTTGAGCAGGATGAAATTCATCATCTGTCATGACACCATCAATACACCTTGTTAGAATCTTAAATATAGTATCAACTTCATTCATTTTTTCAGGATCAATACCTGCACCTAATAGATCGTGGAATGAAGGGTATTTCATTTTAACAGAAATATTATCAGTTAACTTTACTACTTCATCTACCGTATTATCTTTTTTAACTTCAATAGTGTCCAGTTGAATTTTTACTGGAGTCGTCTCTTTACAACTAGAGCATGGTAGTGCAACAGTGCTTGTTTCACCTACGCTTTTAGATCTAAGTTGTAAGAACATGTACTCAACATCATAAGCTGCTAATTTTTTTTCGTCAACTTCTCCGCTGATACATGATTTTAATGTTTCTAAGATTGCGTTAAGAGTACCAGCTTGATCACCGGTCTCCATAGCCATCATAAGAATTTTTTCTTCTTTAACCAAAAATGGTCTGAATCCAACTTCCTTACCAGTGGAAGGTATTGTCATCGTATATTTCGGTGCCGAATTAATTTTTGGCAGTGCCATAATTTACTCCAATTTATCGTATGAGATTAGCCAAGAATCCAAGTGGACCACCTGACCGAGATTTCCAATTTGAGTATGATAGTTGCACACTCAGTTCGCTTTGCCCACCTTGATCGTTCGTAAATTCTTGAGCGTTCATGGAGGTTGGGAATGCGTCTTCTAAAACGCACGTATAAGATATTTGATCTGGTGTTATGATATCACCACTAATATTAATTGGTCCAAAGCTAAAGCTAAAGCCAAGATCTAATATCGCATCTTTTCTTAGTTGTTGTATAACTACATCAAAACAATATTCTTTTTTGTATGATGTTTCTTGATTCTCTTGATTAATAGCCATTGCTGCCCAGTTATCAAAATAGTTTTTTACTCCGTAATCATTTAATAGATGAAACGATAATGATACGTCATCAACAGCATATCCATAAGCAACCTTTTGCATTTTCATGCCATACTGACGATCGGCCGTTAGTATTTGTCTCCCGGGCATGTTTGCGGTTTTGCATAGTAGATTAAGTTGTCTTCCACTTGACCCTGGAAGAGAGGGTAGTAATACACGCCAAACATTGCTCATTGCAATGCCTTGGCGAAGTTCTGACTTAAATGTATCTACTGAGTACGCCATTTAGTACTTCCTTTTAGAATCTTTATAAACCGTGCCTGAACTTGCACCTGACCAATCAGCCATAGGAAGGAATGTAGCAATCTCCCATTCATACGCTGGAACATGAGCAAATCGTGATTGTACATTTGATAACAGGTAGTGCTTTATAGCAGGCCGGAAGTATTTGTATTTAGCTGCACCTTGAAGCATATTATATGATAGTCTAAATCTTGTTGCTTCATCAAATCTTTTGTTATTAGTATTATCCAATAGTGCATCTAAAAACTTAGCACGGTGAATAGGAGAAAGATAATGCAAATTTAATCCTAGGAATCCTCCCTTTGCTTTATCAATCATAATCACTAAAGGGAACTTATCGTAATAAGGAAGAGTTGCTTTATACTTTGCATCGTAAAAAAACATAAACATTTGGCCAGGCCTATATGTACTTTTTAGATCAATAGGTTCTTCCTTCATTAAAGCACGTCTATTAACTCTTCTAATGCGATGTGCTCTTTGACGAAACCACGTCATTGATTCTCGTGTACGAGGTGTAATACCTTTACGAAAAGCTTCTAACTCTAATGTTTGAAATAAGTTACTCATAACACTATTTATAACTTTTTAAGAGGCTTTATGCGTTTCTTGCCAAGAGTCTTTTTTCTCATAATACCCATTTCATGTAACGTGTCTTCAGTCCATATTTGAAATTGCCAGTTCCTATCTTTTGCATAATTATCTGCAGCTTCCCACTTATTCATATTTTTTACATACGCCATTGCCTCGCTAATAAACCTTTTAGTTTTTCGCGATCCTTGCTTAGGAGGCTCGGTTTGCCCCTTAGGTTTTATTTCAACCAGAATTATTTTGCCATCTTTATACTTAATTTTGAGGTCAACAAAATACCTGTGATATTTTTTATCAACGTCATAATAGTAAGGAACAACGGTTTCTTCGGATTGCCAATATAAGATGCTGGGATTATGGTCGCACCAGTTAAATACTGCTTTCTCCCATAGCGATCTATATACCACATTGCTGTGATCTCCTTTATACTTGGATTTGTTTTTGATAGTGTATTTTCCGGTATAAGCCATATAAATAACAAAAGATAGTTTCGACTTATTATTTATTGGAAAATTTATGGCAGATCTCAATCTTTCGAATATTGGTGATAGAATTGCTGGAAACGTTCAAGACTTTGTTAATGACAAAGCAGGTGGATTAACCGCTGGTATTGAACAGTTTCTAGGTACTGGCCTCATAGCCAACAAATCAAATCTTTATTTCGATAATAAACAAAAATTAGTATTTCCTCTTGACAACCAAGATGATTATAAAGCAAAAATTAGATTCACTGTTGTTAGAGTCGATCCACCAGCGATTGAGGCTGACATTGAAGATGCAACCAAAAAGGCTACTCAGGCTCTTGATCAAACAGTTGGCAATGATAGACCGGGTGGAGCTACAGACGTAGGTGTAGCTGAAGATAAATCTATTACACAAAAAACTGTTGGCACTACAGCAGAACTTTATCTTCCAGCTGCATTGAATATTAGTGACGGTGTTGATTTTGAAAATATAGATCTTGGTAGAGCAGGCGCCGCTGGAGTAGCAGCGCTTCAAGCCGGGTCAGGTGTTACTGAGGCTGTAGGTAAAGCGGCAATGGAAGGTTTATCTGGATTCAAAGATTTATTTACAGGTTCTCTTAATTCTGATGTTGCTCGACTTGGCGCAATTGGCGCAGCTGGTGTGGGAAGCGATACTGCTAGTGGTGCAGCAAGATCTGCATTTCAAGTAACAACTAATCCAAATACTCGATCTTTATTTAAGTCTGTTCAACTTAGAAATTTTTCATTTACTTTTAGTATGATTCCAACTTCAGTGCAAGAACAAGACGCAATGAAAAACATTATTAAATTTTTTAGACATGAACTTTATCCTGAAACTATTTCTGTAAAAGGAATTCCTATTGGATACAAATTTCCTAATCAGTTCGATATTCAAGTTCGATATAGAAGTAAAACAATTGCTACTAAATTTTTACCGTGTTATTTAACAAGCTTTGCTGCAACATACAATCCTTCAAACATGTCATTTATGAGAGATGGTGGATTCAACCAAATTGATATTACAATGTCATTTACTGAAGCAGAAACTCTTGATAAAGCAAAAATTGCAGAGGGATACTAATGGCTTACTTTTATAACTATCCTCTCATAAATTATCAATTTGGAAGCGAGACATATCCTGTTACGTTTCAAGATATTTCTGCGTACGTAGATATCATTGATAATATTAAAGATGACATATCATTTTATATCAAGTACACAATTTTAGAAGGTGATAGAGCAGACATCGTATCTAAAAAAATATATGGATCTCCTGACTTTTATTTTACCTTTTATATGATGAACGATAATATAAGAGAAAGAGGCTGGCCTCTTAGTTCTAGAGATTTAGAAGATAGGATATTATTGAATCATCCTAATTTTGTTGTAACGACTAAAGATAATATTTCAGATAAACTTTTAGTAGGAAAACAGATTGCTGGAAATAGTTCAGGCGCGGTTGGTACTATTATCAAACGTAATTTAGACTTAGGTCAACTAATTATAAAGCTAAACACTGGTAGTGTAAATTTTGTTAAAGACGAAGTTATTACTCATGACACAGGAAGCGGATTAGAAACAGCTACTACATCTTCAGCAACTAAAGAATTTCTTTCTACACATCATTACGTAGATGGTGATTTGCGTTGGAGAGATGTTGATCCTTTTCAAGATCCTCCTGCAATTTATACGCCTGTTACAGTTGAGGATCATTATGGCGACCAAAATAATGAGCTAAAAGAAATAAGAATTATTAAACCAGATTCAATGCAAACAGTTTATAGAGCGTTTCAAGAAGCCTTAGCATCATGAGTGAACTTAGATCAAACACTCCGTTTGATATTGATCTTAGGTCTGCACTAATATCAACTAATAGATTAGGTGATCAGACATTTGAAATAAGAAGATCAATAGTCGAATTAAATATTTATGAAAATATTGAAACCCTCGGCATTAGCGGAGATTTAATACTCGTTGATGATGCAGGATTATTTCAGGCTATTGACTGGCAAGGTTCAGAATATCTTGATCTTACTATTGGATTTATAGATCCAGGTCTTCCTCCTATAAAAAGAAGATTTGTTGTTACGTCTTTGCAAGAAAGTGCTAAAGGTAATGATGCATCAGAAACTTTTAGTATGTCTATTGAAGATGAAATGTCTTATTTAGACAATCTTAAAAATGTTAATAAAGTTTATAATGGAACTCCTAAAGAAATTATAAGTAAAATATTAAAAGATAATTTTACTGGTAGAGATCTTATAGCACCTGGTGAAACTTATCAAAGAAGCATGAGAGTTATTATTCCAAACTGGAGGCCTCACAAAGCTATTCATTGGCTAGCTTCAAGATCAACGTGTAGATTTGGCACACCATACTTTGCGTTTTCTTGCTTCAAAGATACCAATGTTAGATTTTTTGATATGGCAGCTATGATTGGAAATAGCCCTCTTAATATATCTACAAAACCATATAGGTATTCAACATCATATTCTCAAGAAGCAAGTAACTATACAATCAATGATCAATCTTATATGATTTCAGGGTTTAGTCAAAAGGATAATGAAAACATATATGATATTATTGATAGAGGTGGTATTAGTGGAAGATTCGATTTTTTAGATACTCAAAACTTTTATAATAATAGATTTGAGTATAAAGTAACTGACACCTTTGAAAAGCTAAAGAAAACTTCTGGGTTGTATGTAGGAAAGAAAACTCCTAACTTTGATAAAACATTTGAAATAGATAATAAAAATTTACAAGACTTTTCTAGTGTTAGAATTACAAATGTATCTACGTCAAAAATTTATAATGATATTAGTGGATATCATGAATCATTAAATCCAGCTGGGCATTCAACAAAGGCTACTCATTTAGCACTAAAAGAATTTATGTCTAAATCTAAAATAGATATAGTAGTTGCTGGTAGAAATTTCTTATCACCTGGTTCTACTAAGTATCCTAACTTTACTATTGGTAATAGCATTAAAGTAGAATTTCAAGAATCAAAAGCTTTTGATGCAGGAACTAATGCAGCTAAGGTTATGCCAGACGCTAAAAGAACTGGCACATATTTAATTCAAGCATGTCGTCATATGATTAGGCAAAACAAAGGTAAGTTTAGACACGACTGTGTATTAGAGCTTGTCAAAATAGCTAATGATGAAGGAACAACTGTAGTATGAAAAATATTGAAAGTTTCTATTATGGCGATAATAATAGATGGTTTCTTGGTATTGCAATTAATTCCAATGACCCTTTGCAACTTGGTCGCGTGCAAGTTAGAATTTATGGAATCCATCCAGACGCTATCACAAACCTTCCTTCTGAATCTTTGCCTTGGGCTCAATGTCTTCTTCCCACTACAGAAGGAGGAATTTCAGGAATTGGTAGGATGCCGCAAATAGTTGAAGGTGCAAAAGTTTTTGGAATATTCCTTGATGGTGAGTCATCTCAAATTCCTTTTATTATGGGAACCGTTCCTAACACTGAAGATCCAAATAAGCAGCAACTTCTTGCTTTAACAGGAAATGAAAATGCTCTTACTCAATCAAGTGACGAAGGATCTTATATTGTAGGAAACTCTCCTGGAGAAAAGGCATACAACTTTTTCTTAGCATTTAATTTTTCAGCAGTGCAAGCAGCAGCAATAATAGGATGTCTTTCTGTGTTTTCAAGTAAAAAGCTAGATCCTGCCTCTAGTAGAAATTTAAGATTTGGTTTAGCTGGTTGGAATAGTGATGAGGTTGTTGGTAGTAGATACGAAAGGTTAAAGTTTTTTGCTGGCCAAAGAGCGTTAGACTTTAAGTTGTTTGATACACAATTACAATTCATTGTCTATGAATTGAGATCTCACAGTAACCTTGGCTTAGGTCAATTACTTAAAATGAATACTGTAGTTTCCGCTGTTAATATTTTTAGAGAAAAATATATGAAAGAAGATAGAGTTCAAGATGATCTTAGAATTAAAACTGCTGAAGGTATTATGGAGAGATTTGGATGAGTATTACAAAAGAAAAATTAAATTCATCTATAGAAACTTTAAGAACCAGAGCTAGATCACAGTCTGCAGAAGTGGACGCTGCAGCTCAGGCTGCAATCAATAGATTTAACGCAGTGAACCAAACCAAACTAGGTCAAGACTTAGATGAGCTTAACGGATTTGTTCCTATAACACAATCTGCTGACCATAGCTATGACTTAGTTCCAGGTGATGCCGTTTGTTTTATGTCAGAAAATGTTCCAGGATTAGCAGCTGATTTAGTTGAAACAGTTGATAATAAAGTTTCTTTGGACGCAATTGTTGGTGCAAGTGAAGGACCATCTGACGGTGAAATTGGAGATGGATTCTTAAAGGAGTTTGCTCAAGCCTGTAATCCTAAAGCAATTAAAGAAAGCTTAGTTGAAGCTACAGGAAAAACAGAAGATCAACTTACAGACGCTATTGACGATCTTACTTCACCTGAATTAAGAGCAACTTTAACTGACACTATTAAAAAGGGTCTTGATACTGCAGCTGCTATTGCATCTGAATTCAAAAGCGATGTTGTAAAATTAGAACAAAGACTAGCGGCTACACAAGGTACAGGTGCACCTAATATTTTAGAAGCAGTCGTTTTGGAAATAGACAAAACAATAACCACAACGTTAAAACAACTTGTTGGTGGCGCTGGAATTAGTCCTGTAAATTTAGATAGTATCACTAAAAACATTTCTCTTGAACTTCCTACAGAAATTGAAAAGGCTGTTAATCTTTTGAAGAAAATAGCTCCTGATATTCCTGTAGATAATTTTGAAGAAGGACTTTCAGGTTTATCTACGTCTGTAAGCAATGCGGTTGTCCTTGATCCTTTAGATGCAGATCTTGGAACTTCAACAGTACCAGCAGAAATTATTGGAGCAGGATCTGCTGCATGGGATGATGCAAATACTCCTATCGCTAATGCTGCTACTGTAAGAGCTAGTCCTGAAATTGTAGCTCAACGCTCAGAAACTTTATCTGTAACTGACACTGATACTGAAAACATTGTTATAAAAAATGAAAAGACTGGATCTACTACAAAAATTACAACTGAAAAAACCTCAGTAGAAACAAGCATTGTCACTGGCGGAGGCACTACAACATATAGAAGACAAAAACCTTTATATGGTTTTACGTATGTTTCAAGTATGGAAGAACTTGAAGCAGAGCTAAGATCTGTTACTAGAGATATAACTGAAGTTGTAGTTCATTGGTCAGCAACATTTTTAGATCAAGATATTGGTGCTGAAGAAATCCATGAATGGCATACTCAAAGAGGATTTTCTGGATGTGGATATCATTACGTTATTCGTAAAGATGGAAGAATACAAAGAGGTCGTCCTATTAGTAAACGAGGAAGTCACGCTAAAGATAATAGACACAACCTATTTAGCGTAGGTATTTGTTTTGTAGGTGGGTATAATTGTTTAAGTGGTACTCCAAACAGAGATAGGTACGTAGGATCTGAATCTATAAATGAAGAACAAATGAAAACCTTTGATCAGTTTATGAAATCTTTTTATGATGTATTCCCAGGATCTCAAGCTTGGGGCCATGTTGATACAGACAATAAAGGAAAACAAGATCCAGGTTTTGATGTCCCACAATACGTATTTAATAAATTTGGAAAAGTGAATGTTTCTGCTACCGGTAAAACCCGGCCATTGTCACCTAGACAATTAGCTAAAGCATCAATAGAAATTAATACAGGAATTGCATAATGAGCACAGAAAACGATGAACTAAAAGATCGCGAAAATACTCTTGGCCAAGGCCGAGAAAACTCGTTAGGCGTTTATAAAACAGGATTCCATGATGTCACAGGTAAATATCCAAGAGCCAATTACTTTTTTGGTCCAAGCATTAACACAGCTGCTAGAGGAATTACTAGGAATGATTTATATGTTGGTGGCGGTAATTTAGATTTAAGCTTAGATTTAGATAAGCCTCCAGTTTCTCAATATCCTTTTAATCAGGTTAATGAATCTAGAAGCGGGCATGTAATTGAAATAGATGACACTCCTTCAGGAGAACGTATTCTTATCCGGCATAAAACTGGTGCTGGAGTTGAAATGCGTGCTGATGGAACTATTCTTATTGCAACTAAAAATAATCACGTCACTGTTGTGCAAGGGGATAGTAAAGTAATTATTGAAGGTGATGCTGATCTCCAATACAACGGCAACTTAAACTTAGATGTTGCAGGAGATTATAACTTAAAAATTGGAGGCAACTATAATATTAATGTTGCTGGCGATGAAGTAAAAGAAATTGATGGAAATTATAGAGAGCGAGTCCATGGAAATCATAATACTATTATTGATGGCAATAAAGGCTCAACTACAACAGGAACTTCAAGCGAAACATCACTTAAAGGTTATAACAACGTAGTCCAAGGTAATTATAGAACAAGTGTTGAAGGAAAGGTTTCTATTTCTGCATCAGACCAAATAAAAGCAACTTCTGAAAAGCAGGTTGTTGTATCAGCTCCTGACATAAATATTGCAGCTCAAGTAATGTCAGTGTTTGGTGATACCGGAACTATAGGTGGACAGAACATCGTGATGTACAACTATAACATGTACACAGGACATTCTATTACAGCAACAGATACTATTACAACAAACACTGCATATACTCAACGAGTGAATGCGACATCTATGCATGCCACAACATTCCATGGTTCTCTTGTAGGTAAAGCATCATTTGCGGCACAGGCAGATGAGGCTGGATCAGCTCCGTTAGGTGCTGGTTCAGGTGGTGGAACCCTGACTGAAACTACACATACCGCAGAACCAGTAGATCCTAAAGCCACAGCTTTACCAACTGAAACTCTTTTGACAGATTATCTAAATAAATCTGCATACGGAGTAGCAAAAGTAAAAATTGATAATAATAAAGATCTTTTCAATGCAATTAATTACGAAGAAAAAACGGGTGGGGTTTCAAAAAAACCTTTAACAACAAGAGAAGTAAGAAGTAAATTGAGGGATCCAGATGTCCAAAACAACGAGAAATTCATTGGCACTGCGATTGGTTCTTCGGTTCTTTCTAGCACATACGCTAATACCACTCCTCCGAAAATTGGTAGGATTGAAAGTAAAAAACCGACGAAAATCTTAGGGATAGATAAGATTGGTCAAAGGAATCCTTCAGAAAATTCTAAAAGAGTTGTACCTAAACCTAGAGCTATAGCTATTATTCCTGATCCAGTTTTTAATCCAAACAACGCAGGAATAATTACTTCTAAAACAAAACTAAATAGAGGTATATCTCTTGCTAAATTCTTAGGAGGTAGAGGTGACCAAGTAACCCTTGATCATATTTCGAAAGAAAGTGATAAGCTTGATTTAGCAAGACAATTATATTTGCACGGAGAAGTTCTTAAAAAGATTTCTAATGACGAAGGAAGATTTAGAGATTTTAGATTAGTGGTAGTTGAAGGTGTGTATAGAGCAGGGCCTGGCGAAACTTTGCAAACTGATACTCCTAATTGGCTTGCGTCTAAAGGAAGACGTGTAGTATATGAACTTATAGATGAAACTGGAAGCCAGGCTAGCGAAAAAACTTTTGATTTGGCAGTGTACCTAAAAGACTTTTTATTTTACGATAAGTTAACCCTTGATTACGACACCTTTGATCCTAGTGGATTAATTAATGCACAAATTATTATTGACATGCCTAAAGTAGGTGAAGACTATGACTGTGTATATGGTATGAATTTAGAAACAGTGTTTAATAATAAGGTACAAACAAACAAAGAACTCATTGAAATTATAGTATAAATAGTACAAAATCAGAGAGTTCAATATGGCAACTAAAATATTATCAAGAGAAGATGGAAACTTATCAGGTAGTACGCTGATAGGATCTAGATCTCAAGAATATGGTGACATTGACTTAACGTTTAATAATAAGCCAAGCGGTGACATTTTCAAAAAGTCTGCGGCCGGGGCAGTTAAACAAGCTGTTAAAAATTTACTTTTAACAAACTTTAATGAAAAACCTTTTAGGCCTAACTTTGGTGGAGATCTAAATAATCTTTTATTTGAATTGGCTGATGAAGATATTGATTACGATGTTGAAGAACAAATTATAAGAGCAGTAGAAAACTTTGAGCCACGTGCTAAAATTCTAAAGGTAGAATCTAATACACAGCTTGATAGAAATGAATTAAAAGTAAAGGTTACTTTTCTTGTAAAAAACCTCAACGAGGTCGTAGAATTTGAAACCGCATTGTCGAGGTTGAGATAAATGGCAGTAACTAACATTGAATCTACCCAGCTAGATTTTCAACAAATTAAGCAAAGATTAAAAACATATCTTGCTTCCGATAACGAGTTTCAAGATTATAATTTTGAAGCTTCAGGGCTAAGCAATATTCTTGATGTTCTTGCATACAACACACACTTTAATGGTCTTATTGCAAACTTTGCTTTGAATGAGGCATTCCTTAATACTGCTCAACTTAGATCTTCAATTGTTTCTCATGCTCAAGGATTAGGTTACTCACCTAGATCCAAAACATCTTCTCAAACAAATGTAAATCTTACTCTTAATCTTGCTGGTGTTTCTAATAGAAACACTACATATATTCTTCCAGCCTTTACGTTATTTACCACATCTATTAATGACATAACTTATACGTTTCAAACAACTGAATCTTTAACTGCTACAGATAATGGCTCAGGTCTATATGAATTTTCTGACGTTAATGGAAATAAAAATGTCATTCTATTTGAAGGTACTAAAAGAACTAAAAAGTTTTATGTTGGTAAAGTTGGTGAAAGACAAATTTATGTTATACCAGATTCAACAATGGACACTGCTACCACAATTGTAAAGGTTTTTGCTAATCCTTCAACTACAGAGTTTGAAGCGTACACACCAATTAGTAAAGCTATTAGAGTAGATCAAAATTCTAAATTTTATCAAATCACAGAAGCTCCTAATGGATTTTATGAATTAAACTTTGGTGATGGTATATCATTTGGTCAAGCACCAGAAACAGGTACTGTAGTTCAAGTAGAATATCTTTCTACTGTAGGAGCAGATGCTAATGGTGGACAAGTGTTTTCTCCAAGTTCACAGTATACTGTTAACGGACAAGGCTATGACTTATCTGTAACTACAGTTTCTAATTCTACATCTGGATCAGATAGACAAACAGTTGAAAGTATTAGATCAAACGCTCCATTGGCATTTGCTGCACAACAAAGACTTGTTACAGCAGAAGATTATAAAGCTATTATTCTTGCTAACTATTCTAACATCGTTGATGCAATTGCTTGGGGAGGTGAAGATAACATTCCAGCAAATTACGGAAACGTTTATGTTGGATTAAAATTTCAAGATGGTATTACTGAAGCAGAAAAAACTTCAACAAAAGATTCTATTACAAGTAATATTACAGATTTTCTTTCAGTGTTATCTATTGGTACGATATATGTTGATCCAATTGAAACATTTATTGAGGCAGTTGTTGAATTTAACTTCGATCCAAACTTAACAAGTGTGACATTACAATCTACGGAATCTGTTGTTTATAGTAAGGTCAGACAATTTTTCGAAAGTAACTTAGGACTTTTTGGTAGTATATTTAGAAGATCTAATTTGTTAACGACAGTAGACCAATTAGAAGAGTCTGTTATTAACTCATCAGTTGCTATTAAAGTTCAACAGAGATTTGAGCCAATATTAAATCAATCTCTTTCATATGAAATTAATTTTCCAGTTACACTTCAAGCACCAGACGATATAATTGAAACTGTAACTTCATCTACATTTAGATTTAACAATAAAGTTTGTTTAATCAAAAATAAACTTAACTCAAAAAAGCTTGTTATAACAGATACTCTTGGAAACGTTGAAGTTGATAATCTTGGACAATACGATCCTGATAGAGGTAAGGTAGAACTAAATGGGTTTATTCCAGAAAGTATTACTTCTGGCCAAACCTACATAAAACTTTCTGTTACTCCGAGAGATCAATCAGTAATTAAACCCTTAAGAAATTATATCCTTTTATTGGATACTGATGCATCGTTTGCTTCAGGTAAAGTTGATAGACAAACGGTTGATGTGACACTGTAATGACAACACAAACAGAAGAAGTATTTTTTAATAGACGTAATCTTGTTTTCCATACAGACGTGGTTGAACAAGTATTGCCAGAATATTTTCAAAGAGATTATCCTAATCTTATAAAATTCATGAATGCTTATTACTCATTTATGGATTCAGATGAGCTTACAGATTCTCTTAAAGACTTATACGCGATTAGAGATATCGAATCTTCTTCTGCTAAACAGTTAGATCAAATATTTGCAGAAATTGCTCAAGGCGCATCAGCTTCATACTTTGCAGATTCGCGAGAAGCATTAAGAAACTTTGCTAACTTTTTTAGAGTTAAAGGTAGCTTATATTCTGCTGAAGGTTTTTTTAGAGCATTTTTTAATGAAACAGTAGAAATTCAATTTCCAAAAGAACAAATGTTTAGAATAGATGATTCTTTAATTGGTGCTGAATCTCTTAAATATATACAAAACGCAGGATTATATCAAATTTTTTCTGTGTTAATTAAATCTTCTGTTCCAATTATTAGATGGAAAGAATTATATAGAAGGTTTGTACACCCTGCAGGATTTTTTCTTGGAGGTGAAGTTTCACTTGAAATACAGGCGCAATCCATATTTGATGTTAATGGAACACAACCAACAGTTGTGCTTATTGATTCTGCCTCATTGGCAAGAACAAGCGAAGCGTTTGCAACATTGGATGCTCCACAAGCATTCCATGAAGTAGTCGGTGAATTTGAAGATGGTATTGACGGAGATAGCGATGTGACTAGAGCAAGGTTTGTACAGATTAATAGATATTCAAATATGTCTATTCAAGAGCTTATAAATTCTTATGGAAACTTTGCACCTGGAACTGACGGTATTTTGGACGTTAACTCTCCAACATTAGATGAAGATACAGGAAGAACTCCTGGATTACTTAAAATATCCAATGCGATTGAAACAATGGATCTAGATCGCTTCGAACTGTATGATAGTTGATATAAATAACAATAAGAATTTTCAATAGGTGATTGAATGGCACGGCAAAACTTAGGCACTGGCAGTACCGCAAATGACGGTACAGGAGATACACTCCGAGCAGCTGCCACTAAAATTAACTCAAACTTTGTAGAACTTTACCAAAAGCTTGGTGGAGATTCTGATTTATTGTCAGGTGAGTTATCTGTTACAGCAAACGGTATTCAGTTTGAAGGCACTACTGATGATAACTTTGAAACTACACTAAAAGCAGTTGATCCGGATTCTGATAGAACAATTAGGTTACCTAATGCAGATGGTGAAATTATTACTGATTCTGCAACTCAAACAATAATTAATAAAACTCTTATTTCTCCAGTTCTTGGTGCACCTCAAATTCATGATTTAGATTCCTCTCATCAATATATTCTTAAAGCAGGTTCACTAACATCAGATCATAATGTTAACATCCCTTCACTTACTGATAGTGATACATTTACATTTTTGAAGTCTACACAAACTTTAGAAAATAAAACTTTAGATTCTGCAACAATTAACAACCCAGCTATTACTGGAAAAATAAATGATGTTAACGGTGCTGAGCTATTAAAGATAACGGCTACAGCATCAGCAGTAAATGAAGTCACACTAACTAATGCTGCAACTGCAGGAAAACCTGAACTAGCGGCGTCAGGAAGCGATACAGATATTAACTTAAAGCTTTCACCTAAAGGCTTAGGATCAGTTGAAGTACAAAAGATTGCTACAACTGTTACTGAAATGACTTCTGCTGGTACTGCACCAAGTGCAACTTCTTATGTAATTATTAATATAGGAACTGCTTCAGCAATTGGTCTAGCAGATGGAACCACTATTGGAGAACAAAAGATTTTTACAAACAAAGGTGCTGGTATAGCAACTATCACACCTACCTCATTCGGTCCAGGCGCTGATATTGTATTGGACCAAACCGATGGTTGCATTTTAATTTGGGATAATACCAATTGGCAGATTATTGGCCAATACGGTGCTACGGTAGTATAGGATAAAACATGGCTGCGATTATTACAGATAGACTTAAAAGACAATTCATTAATCATTTATTTGATGATGTGTTAGACTCTAGTAACAACTACTATGTTGGGATTGGAAGATCTGAACCTTGGGATTCCAACGATGCTGCACCTACACCAATTAAGTCTCAAAGAGATGAAAGAAATGCACGCTTAGGAATGCAAGCAGTAAAGACTGCTGAAACAGTTTCCTTTGTTGTTCCTCGACATAACTGGTCGTCTGGTACTATTTACAGCGCATTTGATGATGCGTATGCTGCATATCCAACCAATCCATATTATGTTCTTACAGATGAAAACTCTGTGTATATGTGTATTCAACCAGGTCTAAACGCGGCTGGATCATCAGTGACATCAACGGTTAAACCAACCGGTACAAATTCTAGACCAATTTCGACTGCAGATGGTTACATTTGGAAATACTTATACACTATCGGTGCGCTTGATGGTACTAAATTTACTTCAGCAAATTTCATTCCTGTAACTAAAGTTAATGATTCAGCAGGAACTCCAGGATTATCTGCTTTGCAGGTTAACCAAAGGCTTGTGCAAGAAGCAGCAACTCAAGGAGAAATTATTTCTATACAGTTAATAAATGCTGGCAGTGGATACACAGGAACTCCTACAATACAAATTACAGGAGATAACTCTGGCAAGCAGGCTGCTGCGACGGCTACAGTTTCAAATGGAATAGTAACTAAAATTGAAATGAATGATTCCGGAGCAGGTTCTAAAACAGGACATGCATTTGGATCCGGATACACTAGAGCTGATATTTCAATTAATGGTGGCGGTGGTACAGGTGCTACTGCTAGAGCAGTCTTTGGACCAGACTCTGGCGTTGGTGCAGATCCAAGAGAAGACTTAAGATCATTTTCATTAATGTTTAACTCAAGAATTGCTGGTGATGAAAATGATATTCTAAAAGTTGGTAACGACTTTAGACAAACACTATTGCTTAAAAATGTCGAAGCAGATAGTGCTGGTGGAGATGGACCACTATACGTTGCAGATGTTGGAAACACGTTGAATTATCTAAAACTTTCAACTGTATCAACACCATTTACTGTTGATAGAACAATCCTTGGAGCCTCATCCTCAGCTAAAGGTTTAGTTGATTTTGTAGATTCAAGTAGAATTTATTACCATCAATCAGAAGTAACCGGCTTTGGTATTTTCCAAGAAGGAGAAGTCCTCACTGAACAAAATGGTAATGGAGATGGCATTGTTGAAAACGCTGCCACTGATTCTGATACATTTGCATATAGATTCCCAGACGTAAATCCCTTTTCAGGGGAGTTACTATATATTGATAATAGATCACCAATTGAAAGGTCTAATGACCAAACAGAGGACATTAAAGTTGTGATTCAACTCTAATAGGTAAAAAATAAGATGGCTGTTGATTTTACGAAAAAAATATTTTCGGATACATATAGAGACGATTTCAGAGATAGCGATAACTATCATCGTATTCTCTTTAACTCGGGTCGAGCATTGCAAGCTAGAGAGCTTACGCAAATGCAGACTATTATACAAAGAGAAATTGAAACGTTTGCTCAAAACATTTTCAAAGAAGGTGCTGCAGTAAATCCAGGTGGAATTACTATTAACAAAGAATACGAGTTTATTAAGCTAGATACTTCTGTAAATATTTTTAGAACAGACCCTAACGATTATAATAACATAGAATTTACAGGAGCAACTTCAGGAGTTAAAGCTGTAGTCATTGAAGCTGTTGCCGCGGGTTCAGTCGATCCTGCAACACTATATCTTAGATACACTAAAACTTCAACAGGAACTTCATCTACTAGTCCTATTAGATTTACTCCTGGTGAGGAAATTTCTGGAGGAGGATTTACTCTTACAGTTCAAACAACAAACACTGTTGCTAATCCGTCATCAGGTATGGGTACCCGAGCTTCTGTTAATACCGGATCATTCTTTGTACAAGGCCACTTCGTTTTCTTCGAAGACCAATCAATCATTCTTTCAAAATATAGCAATACTGTAACAGCGACTGTTGGATTCAAGGTAATTCAAGATATTGTAAAAGCATCAGACAATGAAGCTTTATATGATAATCAAGGAGCAATTCCTAATAAGGCAGCAGCAGGTGCTGATCGATATAGAATTAGACTAGAGTTAATTGACAAAGCCAATGTTGATTCTGATGAAAATTTTGTTTTTTATGCTAATGTAATTAATGGTTCCGTTTCTGAATTTGCAAATGGAACAAATCAATATGCAAAAATTGCAGACTATGTTTCACAAAGAGCATATGAAACAAATGGTAACTTTAGTGCTAAGCAGTTTAGAGTTAAATTTGACGAGAATGATTCTGATAACACTAAACTTGATGTAGATGTTTCTGCTGGTGTGGCTTATGTTAATGGCTATCGCGCTGAAAGCATGATTCCTAAAACAATTACTATTAATAAAGCACAAGAAACTACTGATCTTAATAACCAGGTTGTTGCTGCAAACTTTGGTAACTTTGTTGAACTTGACTCAACAAACGATCCAAGACTAGAGGTGATGTTTAAGAGGCTTCCTAATCTAAACGCCTATCAAGTTAGAAATTTAAGAGATTCTGCTAATCACTTAGGCGCAACAATTGGTACTGCAAGAGCAAGATATATTGAAGAAGATGGTGCAGATTATAAGTACTATCTTTTTGATATTTCAATGAATAGCGGTAAATCATTTCGTGATGTCAAATCAATTGGTGGCTCAACTTCAGACTATGTTAACGTTAGGCAAACACGAGGTGAAACTGAACTTAAAGGAGCTATTAATAATAATCTTCTATTCCCTCTTCCAAATAGTCGACCTAAGCAAATTACAGATATTAGTCTTGAAGTACAAAGATACTTTACTGGACAGTTTGACTTTTCTGGATCAGAAACACTTACGTTAACAGCAAACGGTGAAACTTTCGCTTCTCCATCTGAGTGGATTTTTACTATTGATTCAAGTGGTAAAATGCTTACTAATAATGATGTGACTATCACTGGTACTGGCACAGCAACTATTAATATTTCAGGCGGACCAACAACAACAAACTTTGAGTTATTAACTAAAGTTGATAAATCTCAAGGTACTGTTAGATCTAAAACTCTAAATTCTCCTCCTACAACTGGACCAAAGGGTTTAGCAACCAATGGAACCTTTATTAAAACTACATTGGATTCAAATAACGTACTAGATCTTGCTAAACCAGATTTGTTTAAGGTAGTGCTTATTGCTGATGGTGAATCTGATGGCACAGATATTTCAAGTAGATTTATTGTTGACAATGGACAAAGAGACAATTTTTATGCGCCAGCTAGACTAATTCTTAAGCAAGGTGCGGCGGAACCTGCTGGTAACGTTTTCTGCTCATTTTCATATTTTACACATGGTGCATCTGGCGATTTCTTTGCAGTTAACTCATATACTGGACAAGTAGATTATGCTGACATTCCAAACCACGAATTGTCAAATGGAACTGTAGTTAATTTAAGAGATGTATTAGACTTCCGTCCTCGATTGAAAGACGATGCGCTTGACTTTGCTGGTGGTACTGCTCGTATTAACGAGCTACCAAAGCCTAACTCTTTGATTAGATTTGATCAAGAAACTTATATGCCAAGATATGATAAACTCATTATCAAAGAAACTGGATTAATTGAAATCATTCCTGGTCAATCAGATCTTTCACCAAGATTTCCAGAAACACCAGAAAATTCATTAGAGCTTTATAAGCTTAAGCTAAATCCTTTTACTCTAAATGATTCAGACACTGACACTGATCTTATTGAGACAAAAGTATTTACAATGGCAGACATTGGTAAACTTGAAACTCGTATCGATCAATTAGAAGAAATAGCTACGCTTAATGCTTTAGAAACAAATCTAAGAACATTTAGTGTTTTTGATTCAACAGGTGCTGATAGAACTAAAGCTGGATTTTTAGTTGATAACTTTTCTGATCAACTAGCATCAGCAGTTAATAGTCCAGAATACGCTGCAGCGATTGATCCAAGAGAAGGAATAGTTAGACCTTCGTTTAATGAAGATCAAATCGGTTTTGTTTATGACTCAGATAAGTCAACCAATACAATTAAAAAAGGCGATAACGTTTATATTAAATATGATGATCTAAAGTTTATTGATCAGCCTTTATATTCTGGTACAATTAACGTTAACCCGTTTGCAGTTATTACTCATACAGGTCGAGTTCTTCTTTCACCACAATCAGACGATTGGCGTGAAGTAAAAAGAGTACCACCAAGAATTGTAGATGGAGGATTCAGACTTAATCCTGCACAGCAAAATCTTTGGAATAACTGGGAATGGCAGTGGGGTGGAACAGATCTTTCTAATCTTGCTGGTAGACAACTAGGTCGTTCAGTTTCGTCAGGATCTAGTCAAAGCGGTCGTACTATAACCACTACAACTACGACTTCAGTTACTAGAATTGTTCAAGGTGAAACTATTCGTGAAGTTATTGGCGATAGAGTTTTGGATGTTGCAGTTATTCCGTTTATGAGATCTAGGAAAATTTATTTTAAGGCTGAAGGCTTAAAACCGGAAACAAGACTATTCCCTTACTTTGATGAAAAAGATATTTCTCAATGGGTAAGAGAAGAAACATTCCAAAGAACTTCAGATGATCCTACTCAATTTGGGTCTAGACACAATAATGCAACTGAGCATCCTGAAGGTAAGTCTACTCTTATTACAGATGAGACTGGTAAAATTGAAGGATCTTTCTTCATTCCTAATGGCGTTCAAAAATTTAGAACAGGTAGAAGAGAGTTTATGCTTTTGGACATTACAGTTCCAAAGCCTGCAGATTCTACTTCAAGAGCATTTGCTTCATATGAGGCAAACGGTATTCTTGAAACTAGACAACAAACTATTAGATCAACAAGAAGCTTAAATATTAGAACTGATACACGTACTGCAAGATCTGTAAGAAGAATTCCAGATCCACCTGATGACGGTGGCCGCGAAGGTGGTGATGGTGGCGGCGGTGGTGATCCTATCGCTCAAACATTCTATGTTCCAAGGCCAGATGGTATTTTCTGTACAAAGGTTGGTGTAAGATTTGCTTCAAAAGATCCAATTGTTCCGGTTCAACTAGAACTAAGGCCTGCTGTTGAAGGTGCTCCTGCGGCATACCAAGTATTGCCGGGAGGTGTAGTATTTAAGGATCCGGCTGATGTGAATATATCTGCTGATGGTACTGCTATCACCTACTTTGAATTTGATGAGCCTATTTACCTGAATTCGTATACTGAATATGCATTTGTTCTAAAAGCTGAAACAATTGAATATAACGTTTACATTGGTAAAACAGGTGAATTTATTCTTGGATCTACTGAAAGAAGAATTACACAGCAACCAACACTAGGTTCATTTTTCAAATCTCAAAACTCATTTATTTGGGAACCAGATCAAACAATTGATATGGCGTTTGAATTGCACACAGCTAGATTTAGACATTCAACAGCTGAAGCAATATTGGAAAATGCAGATCCATCAATAAACCTTTTAACAACTGATCCTATTGATGTAACTAGTGGGTCACCAGCAGCTACAGTATTCCACCCTGATCATGGGTTTACTGATGGTGATCAGGTTATGATCACCGGACTTGACTCATCTGCTAGATACGCAGGAATCTTAGGTTCTTCTATTATGGGTATCCGCGCAATCGATAGTGCAGATAATGATTTCTTCAAAGTAGACTTTGATTCAGATGCAACCAATAGTGAAATTATTGGTAACAACTTAGTAGCAATGTCAAAACAGCAACTATTTGAACAAGTTGTTCCAGCTATCGATACTCTGGTGCCTACTTCTACTAGGATTACACCTACCGGTAGATTTACTACAGGACGGTCTATTGCTGGTAATGAAACAAAATACACAAAGGCAACTACATATTTAACTTTGGCAGGAAGAGAAAACAATTACTTTAACGTTCCTCAAATTATTCCTTCTAAAGAACAAAGAGTTAATAACCTAGGACTTGAAAAAGCTATAACACTAAAACTAAATATGATATCACAAAGTCCTGATGTTTCTCCAGTGATTGATATGCAACGAGCTTCTATGTGGACAATTCATAATAGAATTGATTTCCAAAGCCAATATGGTGATTCTGCTGATAGAAATAATCCTATAACGTATGTTGATGAAACTAACTCTCAAAACGGAACATCTCTTGCTAAGCATATTACTAGACCAGTAACTCTAGAAAATGATGCCATTGGCCTTAAAATTTTGCTAGCAGCTAACCGGCCTTCAGCCTCTAACTTTAGAGTTTACTATAAAGCAATTGGTGAAGATATACTATTTTCGGATACTCCCTGGACAGAAGTTATAAAAGAAGTTGATCAACCAACAGATGAAAATCCTTCAATCTTTAGAGATTATGAATATTTAGTGGGTGGAGAAGACGGACTATCAACACCATTCTCGAAGTTTATGCTTAAGATTGTTATGAACAGTTCTAACAATGCTTCGGTTCCTCAATTTACTGATTTAAGAGTGATAGCACTGAGCGCATAATGAACGCAGAAAATAAATTTGGAAGATTTGTTGACATTGAAGGTCATCCTGGCTGGAAAAGAGATATGAGATCTAATGCTATTGTTAGATCTAAAAGTGAAGATGGTAACGTTGCCAGGGCTGCTAAGAAGAAAAAAAAACAAATGGAAAATGATATAAATAACTTAAAGAATGAAATAGGTGAGATAAAAAATTTGCTCAAAATATTGGTAGATAAAAATGGCACGTAGAATTAAAATTGAAATTGATGATCTCGTAGATGATTGGCGCACCAAAACCAATACGTTAAGTAATTACTTTGGCGATCTTGACGAGCTTGCAACAGATGCAGACTCTGACCTCGTTGAAGCTATTAACGAAATCAACCTTAACTCTAAGGACTCTGCTGAAATCAATCGTATGATTGATTCAAACTTAGATTCTTTTTACGGTTTATATTTTCCAGTAGATTCAATTAATCTTGGGGATTTAGCAGTTGATTCAAATGCTATTCAAGCAAGATCAGTAGGTACATTAAAGCTTCAGCTTGATGCTGTCACAGGTATTATTATTGCTACTGATGCGATTGACTCAACTCATGTTGGATCTCTCAGTCTTACAACTGCTATGGTTCAAGACTTTGCAATTACAAATGGTAAAATTGCAGACAACACTATTCAGTCATCGAAGTTTGATTCGACTGTTACTCTCACAATTACAGATTCTGCGGGAACGATAGTAAAGACACTAAGATCTCCGGGGAGCTAGTCGATGGCTATTAGGTATCCGGTATACTGGGATCATGCGGCAGGCACAATTCGCCCCATGTCTGTTCAAGGCATACAAAGAATTCGCAAGCGCGTATTATTTTTACATGGAAATTACAAAACAGTAAACATTCAAGTTGCCTCTGGAGTTCTTGGAGGTAATATGCTGACGATCTCCGATACTCGTAAAATGGCAGGAGCAGGTAATACTCACGTATCATCATTTCGTACTGCAGCACAAACTGCTGATGTAACCACAAAAACAATTAATTATAATCGTTTAATTCATTCACCTGATTCTATGTCAGGTGTTACAGATACTAATAACAGAAGATACCCACTTTATCTTGATGGCACAAATAACTTAGTTGCTATGAACCAACAGGATATGTTTGACACCTTTATTACTCAAGCATTAGATGATATTGTGGATGGAAGCGATCACCCTGGAGTTTATAAGCTTTCAACTTTAACCAGTCTAGCTAATCACACAATTGTTTCAGGTACTCCTGTCTTTACTGATACTAGAGCTAATGTTGGTGCCTATACGTCTGGCGGTATTAGTGAAACAAAAGATCAACCTACTACTATTAATAATTACTATCTTCACATTGGTAATGCTTCTTTAACTACAGTTGAAAATCACCCTTTGCCTTTGAAAATTGGTGCAGATGATAACATAGAAACATACGATGCTGCTGCTTTAGATGTTACATTAGGAGAACTTTTGCAATATTATGGCGGAGCTAACGGAGGTACTGGTAACCAAATTTCGTATAACTGGACTGGAACAGGACAACAAAGAGGAACTGCCCTTGTAAACACTGTCGTTAATGGATCTACGTATAGAACTAGAAAAGTAGATACAAACGATTACCGCGCGCAGGAGCACCCTTCAGGGTCAGTAATTACAGTTAACACTTATACATTTTCTATACAAAGGTCTTAATCATGACATATCAATTTTATAACGCATATTTTACAAACGACACTAGAAATACTATAGAAGTGGTTTATGTAAATCCTGATAATGATGAAGACGCATACGTTGAATATTTGAAAGCTGATAAATCACAAAAGGTTTATCAAGATCTTTTGGAAATAGTAACCGAAGATCAGCTACATGAAAATACGTATAAGCGTATGAAAGTGATGCAGGAAGATTATGAAAAAGATGTTATTGCAATTGCAAAAGATCAAGGCTTAATTTATGATGTGGATGATCTAAATAGTAAACTATATGAAGTTCTACTTAAATCTATCTTTATTGACTTTGACGCAGAAGACCATAAAGAAAAACTTTTCTTAATTAAAATTGCTTTATTTGAAAATGAAGAAATTATGAATAGTAAAAATAAAGCTCTTAAATCTAAATTAAGAAAAGCTCCGACTTTACTTGAAGCCGTTAATATTTCTACAGAAATTGTTATTGAGGCTCGTGCAGCAAATACTCCTGCCACCACCCAGGCTGAAGCATCTTCTGATGATTCTGATTCATCAGAACAACAGGATACTCCGGTAAATCTCGAAACTCTGTCTGATACGAGCAATAACCATACCAATGAAAGTTTAGATTCGGACGAATCATCTCATGAAAATATTGATCAATCCCTAGATAATACTTCAACTGATAGTAATCTGGATTCTGATCCCACAACTTAAACACATCACTTCTATCACCGGTCCAAGATATAATGCTTGAATTTAGTGGTGTGTGCCATGCATCTCTCCACCAGGCCCAACAAACTTTTAATGAGTTTGACAAAAACCTATTGCAATCTCCTTTTATAATAACATCTAAGTCAAAATAAATATTTGTTCCAGTGCGAAACTTATCAAACATAATAAGTTTATTTGCAACCTGAAGATCGTATTTGTTTTCTTTTATCACCACAAATTCATCGTATTCTAAATTAGAATACGTATCAATCATATGCTTTATGTTATTGACGTACCACTCACTATATTTTGTGCCAGTGTTAACTACAATAATTCTATCAAGGTGCATGTAATTCTCTAATCTGATGAGTTTTCTTTTGTCTATTAGAACAATTTCTAACACATTGGCCAATTGGATCATTACCTTTTATACTATTTGGTAAAGCTTTTGTAAACCAGTCTGAATTTAATATTTCAGATAATTTCGTATGTAGTACATTATAAGACTTCAAATTTCTATTATAGTCTTCGCTATAAACAGCATTTAAGTTTAATGCTGTTTTGCTGTTTTTATATACAGGATCGTGTCTTTGCCAAAAGTGTGCGTTTGCGTGAAAACAACAAGGCATAATTTGACCATCAGGGTTAACTACAATTTCGTTTCTCGGCAAAGCCCATCTACATTTTATTTCATAAGAATTATATCTGTCTGTACTTCCAGCAATTATTCCATCCGGCAATACTTCTCTGTCAGCAGCTTCTAAACAATCTTCTTCTCCATGTTCATTAATAAATGATCTAATTTCTTTACCTCTAAATCTATCACTAATTACAAATGCGTGAGCAATAGATCCATGTGCTTTAACTAGGTTTTTAATTTCACTTTTATATTCTTGGTTGTGCTTAAATAAAATAGTTTGAGATTTTACTAATGATGTAGTCTGACTAAGCATATCCATATTTTCTAGAACTTTACTTAAGTGAGTAAATCTTCTATATTTTTCATGCATTTCCTGATTGATTCCATCAATATCAAATATAACTTCTAATCTAGATCTACACTTAACACCTATATCCCACCACCAATCAGCATTTCGGATACTTCCATTTGTATCCATAGAAATTAAAGTGTCTGAGTTATCAATAATATATGCAAAAATTTTATCTAAGTCTTTGCACATAACCGGATCGCCCCATGTTCCACAAAACTTAAATATCTTAATACGCATCATTTCACTAGGAGGAAATGCTTTTTTGAACATATCAAGATCCCATTGTATTAGTGGCAGCCAATCGGTTTTACCTAAACCGTTTTCGCTTGTTCTATGACATTGAGGACAACCAGCATTACAATAAGTTGATATGTCAAGAAAAACCTTTATTGAATTAGGATTCCATTTCATCTATTTCTCCAAAGGTAATATCAAATTCTTTTTTTATGTGGTGTAAAAAGTGCGATGATTCTCCTCCTCGAGGCGCATAATCGTCAAGCATAAAATTCCAGGCCATGCCAATATTTGTGTAAGGTACATTATATTTTTCTATCATCCATGATATAAACACTTCGTTATTAGGTCTCCAAGATCTTGAAATTTCTTCTGGATATAGATTATCAATACACGATTCTTCAAAAACTTTATATGCTTCAGGCAATCTTTTACTAAAATTTAAGTTTTGGATTGCTTTACGATTACCTCCAATAACTCCTGTGTTAATCATTGTATCATTGCCAGACATGTTTTCTAAAATTAACATTGATTTTTTAGCACAAGTTTTTGCATATACATTCATTCTATCCCAGTCATTTGCTTGAAACTTCCACTTTAATTCATTTGCTCCAGGAGTTCTAGACATAGAATAGGCGTTAATTTTATTCATATCAAAGTATTCAAAAAAGTTGACATCTGTTTGAGGGATTACATCAAAATCTAAATACAAAACTTCGTCATATATTTTTGATAATTCTTCAAGTTTATTTAGTTTCATAAATTGAATTTTATCGTAGTCGGTTTCTTTTATAATGTATAGTTTATAATCAGCGCTAACTTTTGTTGCGTATTCTAATTGTTTTGTTTCTAAGTGTAGTTTGTATTTCTTAAACTGATTTTTTTTATAATCAGTTGAAGACATATGCTCACCTACATTTTCACTGTATAGACTGTATATGATTCTTGACAAAATCAAAATCCTTTTTAATGCAATGAACTAATTTAGTTCCTTTTGGTATGTATGAAAACTTATCCATAAAGTAATGCCAAGAAGGACTTAGTTTATTGTATGGTATTTTTTTGCTTATCATTAAATAGCTCCACAAAGTTTCATTATCATACCCAAATAATTTTTGTATGTAGTCTGGATATATACTATCTTGTTCTTTTACTAAGCTATCCATATACTTAATATTCTTTTCAAAAGAATTAAAATAATCAAGAAGCTCAAGACTTTTTTTATTTGACCCAATTATTCCAGTATTAAAAACTTCAATATCGCTAGTGCTAAAATCTCTATTAAATAGCATTGCTTGTGTATTCCAATATTTTGCAGTAGGTGATCTATTGCTATGTTTTTTTGTACTACGTTTCATCCTTAGTAGAGCTTTATTATTAGTTTCAATTCTTGTTTGACTTTCAGCCGTACCTGACATTATAGTTAAGCCTGGCCATCTCTTAAAAAAACACTGATCTGTCATTGGAATAACGTCAAGGTCTAAATATAAAACCTCATCATATTTTTCAGCTAAATCATATAAGAGCTTAATTTTATAAAAGTTAACAATGTTATATTCAGTGATTGTGCTTGGCATAGTTTTTGCATATTCTTCATACGCTTTATCATATGTAAAACAAAAATAGTCTGCGCCTATTAAAGATGCATACTGCTTTTGCTTTTCTATAAGCCAAGGGGAATGTATTAAAAATTGTTCTTTTGTATGTAATGTTTTGGAAATTGTCGTATCTACATGAGGAGGTTGATAATCTAATTTTTCTTCTGGAATATCTACGTATAAACTAAAGACTACTTTATTTTTATAAATACTCATACTATGTCCTATTACAAAGAAGCTCTTAAATCTGTTGACACTGCATTGCGTCAATGGCCGCACAATGTTGACTTAGCTTTATCTATAGCTAACCATGTAAATGAAAATCAAATGGCAACCAAAAAGTGGTTGACTCTTGAATTGGCTGACATGTGCGAAATGAAAGAACTTGTAAATCCTAATGTTTTAATTCACGCCGGGTGGTTTGGCCTAGTAGGTGATATGATTAGAACTTCTAAAATAAAACCTAATAAAGTATGTATAATGGACAAAGATCCAATGTGTCAACCTATTGGCGGTTGGATGTATCCTAAGATTAAACATACGTGGGGTAAAATAGAAGATTGGAATCCAGATGATGAACACTTTGATATTATTGTATTGCCTTCATGCGAGCATATCACAGATGAAACATTAAACAACTTTCTTTCTAAAAAAAATGAAAGCACTTTAGTTTGCTTAACTTCAAATAATATGCATGGTCATGAAGATCATATTAATTCTAAAGGGTCTGTTCATGATTTTTCAAATTCAGTAAAGTTAAGAATACTTAAAGAATGCGAACTTAAGCTTGATGGTTATACACGGTTCATGATCTTTGGGGTATAAATAGAACAAACCCTTTTAATATATGAGTTTGTTTTATGGCACAGCAAGAAGAAATCACAATAGATCAAGGTACAGATGTAACGATAAAGCTAGAGCTTGTCGACATTGACGGTAATAAGAAAAATTTGCTAGACTATTCTGTTGCAGCAAAAATGAAAAAAACTTATAACACGCCTGATTCAGATGCAACAGTATTTACATCGTCAGTTATCTCTCCCGAAACTGATGGTATAGTAGAACTAACACTAAATAATGCTACTACTGCTGCATTAAAAAATGGACGATACGTATATGATGTAGAGATCTCTTTCCAAGATAGTAATACAAACACGGTGATCGAAAGAATCCTTGAAGGACAAATTACAGTAACGCCTGGCGTTACTTGATTACCGGAGTAATGAATGGCTGAAATCATTGTAAGTGCAGGGAAAACACGAGTACGTCAAGTAACTAAAGTTGTTGTTCCTGGCAATAAGACTATCGTAAAGAAAGTCGTTGTTGGTACGCCAATTAAAACAGGCATTGCTGCGCAAGGTTTCTTAGTCAATCTTTCAGATGTAGATGGAAGTAATAACTTAAGCGAAGGATCATTTCTTCGCTATGATTCTGCACAATCAAAATTCAAACACGTAAGCTTAGCTCAGGCTATTGGACAAAATGTTTCAGTTAATAGCACTGGTGACTTTGCATCACTTGCATTTGATTCTATTGGCGGTACATTTAATTTCCAAGGTGTTAACACTTCGGATATTCGCGGGGTTTTATCTGCAAGAAAAGATTCGTCTGGCGCCGGTGATGGTGATATCACGTATGATTCTGCGACAGGCACAATTTTATTTACTGGACCAGAAACAAGAAAGCTTATTTCTGGTCAGGTCACAGGCCAAGATAGCACAGACTTTACTTACGATTCTGCTACAGGAATCTTTACCTTCAATGATTCCAACTTTGGCAGAACCGATTTCCGTTCGACATATCACGAAGGTATAGCTTTACCTGACGGACAAAATATTAGCTTTGGCACAGGAAACAAATTTTCCACAATAAAAGAAAGTGATAACAATCTTCAAATAGAAAACAACTATGGTGCTATTGAAATAACACCTAGGATAGGTTCTAATCTTGTTATTACTTCTGCTAATAATATATCAGGCGGACAACAACTTATTATTGCCGGAGATTCCGGAGGCGTTCAGCTTAATTACAGAGATGGAGACAGAAGACTAACAACAACAGATTCCGGTATTACTATTAGTGGTAATATCTTTGTTGATTCAAATGCGTTAGTTGATGGTACTCTCACTGTAAGACAAGGTGTAACATTACAAAGCACATTAGATGTAACAGATTCTTCAAGAATTAGAGATAACCTTACCGTTGATTCCAATCTTAATGTAGGTGGCAACATCACATTAGCAGGAACACTTACCGGTAGCATTAGTGCAGCCAATGTAAGGGAACATTTTAGCGCAGGCGGCGACATAACATATGATTCCGCAACAGGAAAATTCTCGATTGATGTCGAGGAAATATACACCGCAGCTAATTTTGACTCTGACTTTAGAGTTAGACTACTTTCAACAACGACAGATTCTATTGCAGAAGGAACAAATTTATATTACACTACAGCAAGGGCTGATAGTGATGCAAAGAGATCCATTAGTGTTGTAGATGCTGGTGGTGATGGTTCACTTGAATACAATGAAACTACTGGTGTTATTACATACACTGGAGCTACACCAGATTCAGTAAGATCTCATTTTAGTGCTGGTGCTAGTTTAACTTATGATTCTTCTACAGGAAAATTTACAACAAATCAAGCATTAGACTCAAATAGTAATGTTAGATTTCAAAATATTACTCAAACCGGTCAGCTACGTGGTCCTGCAGAATTCATAATTGATCCAGCAGCTATTGGTGATAATACTGGTACTGTTAAAATTCTCGGTAACCTTCAGGTTGAAGGTACTCAAACAATTATTAATTCTACTACTGTAAGTATCAATGATAAAAACATTGTGCTTGCTGACAGTGCTGCTGATAGCTCAGCAATGCATGGCGCAGGTATTACGGTAGGTGGATCCAATATTGTTAATAAGCCATCATTAACATATTCACATGCTGATGAAAGATTTGTATTTAATAGAAATATTCAAGCCGATAGTTTTATTGGTAATGTTACAGGTAACGTAACTGGTCAAGTTAGTGATATATCAAATCTTTCTACTGACTCTTTAGCAGAAGGTTCAACAAATAAGTACTACACTCAGGCTAGAACAGACTCTGATGCTAAACACGCAATTGGTTTTGTTGATAATGGCGGTGATGGAAGTCTAACATATAGCAGTGACACTGGTCTTATCACATACACTGGACCAAGTTCAGCAGAAGTAAGAGCTCACTTTAGTTCAGTAGACGCTGGTGGTGACGGTTCATTCAGTTACGATTCAGCAACTGGAATAATGACTTACAGCGGTCCTACTCCTGCAGAAGTAAGAGCTCACTTTAGTGCTGGTGGAGATTTAACATACGACTCTACTACTGGTCAGTTTACCTTTGATGTTGAATCAGTTTATACAAAAGCAAACTTTGATTCTGATTTAGGTTTAGCAAATACTGGGCAATTGCCTGAAGGCACAAATCTTTATTATACCAAAGCACGTGTTGATAGTGATGTCGCTGCTTCAATTAGCGATTCTGGTAATGCTGTACAAGTAACAATTAACAACACCATTGTGGATGCAGTTGATAGTGCATATGTTTTGGCAAGGGTAGCTGAAGCACCTTTCCTTGATTCTGCTGATGCAATTAACTTAATTGATTCTGCATATATTCTAAACATATCACCTTTACAAGATTTTGCATATGCCTCATTAACTGGCAAGCCAAATATCTTAGACTCAGCTGACACAAGAAACATATTTAGTGCAACAGGCCCTGGTTTTAGTTATGATAGTGCAACCGGCCAATTTACTTTTGCTCCGGGTGCTCAATATAATAGTGTTAATTTTGATTCTGACTTTAATGATGCGACAACAGATTCATTAGCAGAAGGAACTACTAATCTCTACTTTACAAATGAAAGAGCACAAGATGCTGTTGCATCTTCTCTTACTCATAGTAATCACACTAATATAACTGCAACATATAATGATTCAGCAAACGAAATAAGATTATCTGGTGCTTTACAATATAACGATTCAGATGCAAGACATGCAATAAGCGTAATAGACTCAGGCGGTGATGGAAGTCTTACGTATAATAGTGCAACAGGACAAATTAATTATCAAGGGCCAGTTGCAGATGATGTATTTAAGCACTTTGAAAATCAAGCAAATTTTGGAGACGTTTCTTATGATTCAGTTTCTAAGTTTTCTATATCTCCAGCATTTGTAACAAGTAAACCTTTACTTTCAAACGCAGACTTTTCAATTGATTCTGATTTAATTCTGGTTGTTGATGCATCAGATTCTAATGCTCTTAAACAAGCTTCAGTTAAAGCTCTTGAAACTGCTGTTGCGGGTGCAGCAAAACGTGCACAATTATTAGCATTCATAGGATTATAAAAATTACTTTTGTTATAAATACAATCAGGAAATTAAAAAGGTTTAGAAATGGCTGCAGCATTTGATAATGGTATTGCCGCGAATGTAGGATCTAGCGAAGCTACTGTATATACAGCACCATCAGGTGGTCCACATTTATTGATAGGTCTAATTGCGACAAACATTTATGGCGCTGGACTTGGCATTACAATAAAGCTTATCAGAGGTGCAGACACAATTTATCTGGCTCATAACAAAAGAATTGAAACAGATAATACAAACGATATTCTTCTAGGAAGCAAAGTTTCATTAGAAGCAGGTGATGTGATTAAAGCAAGTGCGGCCGTTGACGATGCATTTAGCGTAATCGCCACTATAACAGAGGACATCTTATCATAATGACTGTATTTTATAAAAATCTCGAAGAGATAGATACTTTATATGATAAGGCGTTCTATGGATTGAAAATGGATTCACAAAGTTCGCTTTCAATTGACGTAATAAGAACAAATGATAGTTCACCAGTAGTACTACCAGAAGACGGATTTATAAAAGATCCTGATGGGTATAAACAATATTTTTGGACGGCTGATGCAATTACATTTCGTATGAATAAAAACACTGGACATCTGGAGTTGGTAATCCTATGACACAAGTTATAGATCTAGGAAAATTAAGATTCTACTTTGCCGGCCAGTGGAGCAACTCCACAACCTACGAACAAAATGATGTCGTAAAATATGGCGGTAACGTATACGTATACATTTACAATCTCAAAACGAGTGGTAACGTTCCAACGGCTACTACGTATTGGAGATTAATGCTTGAAGGTTTCTCATTCGATGGTGTATGGGACTCATCTTCAAGCTATAACATCGGTGATGGCGTATCATACGGTGGTAAAGTATACATTGCACAAACGCAGTCAACAAATAAAAATCCAGGATTAGGTTCTAATAGTTCCTACTGGTCTCAGTTTGTTGATGGTATTCAGTGGGAAGGTTCCTATGATTCCAGTACTGATTATCAAGCAAATGACGTTGTAAAATACGGCGGGTCTGCTTATATTGCAAAACAAAATTCTACATCGAATGATCCTACAAATAATACATATTGGGATCCTTTCATTAGCGGCATTGGCAATGAAGGTGTATGGAACCAAGCTACAGTCTATAAGAAAGATGACGTTGTAGGATATGGTGCCAACCTTTATAAAGCTAAACAAAATACTACTGCCGGAATTGTTCCAACAAACTCAACATATTGGGAACTTTATGTTGGCGGTACTAAATTTATTGATGGCGGTTTTGACTCAGCCACAACGTATTTTACAAATGATCTTGTAAAATTTGGTGGTGATCTTTATAGAGCAAGACAAACAGTAGCAGGCACAGATCCTAATGATAGTGCAAGCTGGTCGCTAGTAGTTTCAGGATTTAATTTCAATGGTGATTGGGCCGATACTACACAATACTATACAGGTGATACTGTAAGGTATGGTGGATCTGTTTTCAAAGCTGCTACAAACAGCTTGAATGTTAAGCCTACAGTAACTGCAAATTGGACAAAGGTTGTTCCAGGTATTGATTATCAAGCAGATTGGGACTCAAGCGTTGAATACGGTATTGATGTAGTTGTTAATAGAGGAGGAAATAACTATATTTCTATTCTTCCTCATGCTTCTACTTCAAACTTTGACTCAGATCTTGCAAATGGAAATTGGGAAAAGTATAATTCAGGTATTAGATTCAGAGGTGCATATGCATCAGGTTCTGAATACCTAATAGATGATTTGGTTAGTACAGCAACATCAGTTTATATTGCAAAACAAGATTTTACTTCAACAGGAAACTTTGCTAATGATTTAGCAGATTCTTTCTTTGATCTTTTTGTTGCAGGCGGAGACAATATTCTTCCAGTAATTGATTCATCTGATATTGGTAAAGTAATTACAGTTAATAGCACAGCTTCTGGATATTCACTTTCATATCCAGACGATACAAAAAATACATTCTATATTTCTGTTGATGCTGGTACTGATGATTCCGATTATGGTAAATCTGCTAATGCGCCATTTAAGACAATTAACTTTGCAATGCGCTTTATCGATAAAAATATTACGAAGGATTCATCAACAACTGTTCTTGTTGCTAATGGCGATTATAAAGAAATTCTTCCAATCCATATTCCTCATAACACTACTATGCATGGCCAAGGTTTAAGAACTACAAGAGTTCAGCCTTCACCAGGATATGATTCAGCTGATGCCATGTTCTTTATGAGAGATGCTACATTAGTTGAAGGTATGACATTTAGAGGTCTTACTGGATTTGTTCCAGATTCTGGCGATGATCAAAATCCTGAATTGTCAACTGGAAGAAAAGGCGCTTACTTTAAGCTTGATCCAAACTTTGCAATTTCAACAAAGTCACCGTATATTAAAGATTGCTCGGCGTTTTCAACCGGAGGAATTGGTGCTATTGTTGACGGTGGCCACTTTGATGCTGCTAGACAATCAGATTCAAGCACAAATGCCTCAATGGTTTTTCATGCATTTACTAACTTACACTCAGATGGAATTGGCTTTTGGGTAAGAAATAATGGTAGAGCAGAAATTGTTTCTTGCTTTACATATTATTGTCACATTGGTTATGCTACATCTTCTGGCGGACAAATTAGAGCATTGAATGGTAACAACTCATATGGTACATATGGTGCTGTGTCAGCAGGCTTTGATTCTAATGAAACATCAAATGATGGGACTGTTAGAGGATTTGCCATAGATTATAAAGATGGATCAATTACAAATGGTGAGTTTGAAGATGGTGATATCATTCGCCAGCCTAATAAAAACATTTCAATTGATACTATTACAAGAGCAAATCCAGGAGTAGTTAAAACCAGAGTTGCTCATGGTCTTGTAGATAATGATAGAGTTAGGCTTGCTTCTCTAAAAAATAGATATGTTAATGATGTATCGCCTGATTCTGGTCTTTGGGATTCGGATATTGGTAATGATGCCGGTATTGCAGATGGACTTGAGTATCATATTAGAAAAGTCGATAGTTTTAACTTCTCTTTATATAATGACTCTAATGCAACAAGTCTTCTTGATACAAGATTTAGTGGCGGTAAAAGTGTAACTAACGCATCAATTACTGATATTACTAGATCTAATCCGGCTGTTGTTACAGTTGCTTCGCATAACTTTGATAGCTATAACCTTATCAATGTTTCAAGCGTAACTGGTATGAGTCAAGTTAACAACAAGTATTTCTTAGTTGATAGTATTACTTCAAACGACTTCTCACTAAGAACAGCTGAAAATGAATACTGGACAGTTACAGGTGATTCAGCAGGATTTAACTTAAGCGGTATTGGTGTAGGAACTGATTATAATATTACTGGAGACTCAGGCTTCCAGTTGTATAGAGGTTCAAGATATTACTTTACTTTGGATAGCTCAACAGGATTTAATCCTTTCTATCTAACAACTTCTGATTCAAGTCAGTGGTCAGCTGGTAATTACACCGGCGAAGTTATAAAAGGTGTTACTAACTCAAGAGCTACTGGCACTAAAAACAGCTTTGCTTATAAAATCACTATTGATTCTGCACAAACAGGTCCTCTCTATGTGGCTTCAGGTAAAAGCACTTCGGCGGCTGGATTTTTCCAAGAAATTACTCTTGTTGATCCTCCTACATATGATGCTTCAGGAAACAGTGCTTATGTAACTGGTGGAGCTGCAAAGTTCACAGATTCCGGTGGAGATTTTGATTCAGGTACTGCGGTTTATCAAGGAACCAGAGGCAAAGTCATTGCTGCACTAACTTCAATCCAAAGATTAATTGTCGAAAATCAAATTGATGGATCTGGATTTAAGTCAGGAGATTCGATTCAAGAATCTGGAGGTAATGTATATTCTATCCTCATAGACTCTGATACTGCGCACGGACAGTATGGATTTACAATGGCCTTTGAAGGATTTGACTCAGAACCACTTGAAGGTGGATCGGTTGAATTTGTAACTTCAGGAGGTAATCCATCAGATTCAGGTTATGACTCATTTACATATGTTATTCAATCTACACAAGATTGGGATTCAACAAGTGGACGAATTACTCTAGTATTTGCTCAACAAAAGCTTGCTACTAGTCCAGCGTTCCACGGACAAACATCGAGAGTTCGTTATAGATACTCTCAGACAAGACTAACTGGCCATGATTTCTTAAATATTGGTACTGGTAATGCTACTAATACTAATTATCCGAATTCTCCTTTAACGGGTTACTCTAAAACTCAAGGAAATGAGGTTATAGAAAAAGGTGCTGGAAGAGTCTTTTACGTATCAACTGACCAAGACGGTAACTTTAGAGTAGGTAACTATTTCCGAATTGATCAGGCGACTGGTAGAGCAACACTAGATGCATCTGCCTTCGACCTTGCAGGTCTTACATCATTGAGACTTGGTTCCATTGGAGCTAAGCTAGGTGAAACAATTAATGAATTCTCGGCAGATCCTAATTTGTCGGGAGCTTCGAATAGCGCTGTTCCAACAGAATTTGCAGTCAAAACTTATGTTGATGATCAAATTTATAAGAACAGAACTGTAACGTTACCGGGGACAGGCCAAACCGGAGAAATAGCGTTTGAACAATATATTGGCTTTGACGCTAAAGAACTTTTAGATGGCAAAAAAATTAAGAGAGGAATAAGAAATGGCAACCGTTGATACCGTAAAGACAGCGCTAGTCAACAAGCTTGAGACGTCAATCGCATCTGCAAGTCCGGAACAGCTCGCTTATATCGCTAAAGCGGTAAACTCAATTGAGCCTCCTATTGCATGGTCTTTGATCGATTCAGACTTAACTGCAGCAAACTATAATGGATACTTTGTAGATACATCCACCGGCGAAGTTACAATAACACTACCAAGTGTATCTGGTAACTCTGTTGGCGATGGTAGAGTAAACATTGTAGACGTAAAACAAAAATTCCAAACTAATCATTTGGTAATTTCATCTTCAGACAAGATTCTTGGTCAAGATTCTGATATTCTTGTCGATACAATGGGTATTGGCCTACAACTTGTTTGGTCCGGAGACACTAACGGCTGGCAATTCCTGGTTCAGGGCTAAACGTTAACAATTTGGATGGAGCTACAACATGGCTAAATATTTAACACATCTTATCAGAGCGGGTCTAAAAGACGATACTCGTTGGGATGGGTGGTGTGAATGGAACTTCATTCCAAAACACACCAACGGAGTAAACGCAGATAATTGCGCTTATTTAAGACATAAAACGCATTGGTGTGTTCCTAATGGTGTAACTTGTGCTTACTTTGAAATTTGGGGTGCAGGTGGACAAGGCGCTGGTTCAGAATGTTGTTCAATTTCAACACCATCAGGATCTGGTGCGTATGCTTATAAAGGACCTATTCCAGTAAAACAAGGTGACTGCTACTATGTACAAGCTGGCATTCACATGTGTTGTCGGTCTGAAAGAACAGGCATTAGAGAATCATGGCGAAATGCTATGGTTATTGGACGAGGTCTAAATAACTTTTGCGCTGAAGAAGGATACCCAGGAGTTAATACGTGTTGTCCTAGACAATATATTGATTCCGGAGACTCAGCTTCTAGATACAGACTTTTTTACGGACAAGATTCCGGATGTGCCAAATACTATGGTGCAGATGGTGGAGCTTATGGATTGCCGGGTTGGTTAATGATTCCAGCTGATTCTGCTATGGCAGATAGTGCAACCGATAATCAGCCAGGTCAAGGAAATACTTGGAAGTATGGAGTTCCATATCCCGGCGGCGATTGGAGTAAAAGAGGAGGACACATTGTAGGATTTTTCTGCAGAGGTGTTCAAGGACTTGGTGGAGAAAACCTATCTAATAAAGTAGGATTGTTCTGGGGTGGATCTTGTACGTGTCACCCATACGACATTGAATACGGTATGGGAAGACCTGGCACATGGACTGGAGCAGCTACATGCTGTTGCTCTCCAACTTCAAACTCTGGTAAGATTCGAATAACATATCGATAAGGGATAGTAACCGGTGGCAAAACACATAAGAAAATTTGCTCCCGGATACGCTGATGTAACACCTACACCTGATTGGTGCGAATTCATTGTATTCGAGAAGAGACAGAATCCCGACAGCGAGCGAAGCGCCATTTATGGACATGCCTGTGGTCGGTTTTGTCTCAATGCACCTGCAAAACATGTAATAATTGATAGATGGTCTGGTGGCGGAATAGGCTGGGGATCATGTTGTTGTATGAGTGGTCAACCAGCTGGTGGTGGCATATATATGAGAGGTTGTTACAGCGCTTATGAAGGTAAGTCTTATTGTTATGTCGTAGGATCGTCTGGATGTTGTCAGCCTGCGGCCGCAGCATATGGTTGCTTTACTCTTATTAAAGATCAAGATACTTGTTGTACAAGCTGCAATATCGGTGGCATGTGCGGAGTTAGCGCTTGTTATTTTGATTATTGTTGTAATAGAAGTCAATGGGGTGATGGTGGACGAAAGTTTGCTCAAGGACCCGATGCTGTTTGTGGTCCTGATGATGATACTCAAACCACTTGGAAATGGGCTTGTAGCTGCGATTACACCAGAAATTTCAACAGTACAAACTGCTTTACTGGCGGTGAAATAGGTAGACATCCTTCAAATGTACAAACTAAAAATCTTGGTGGGAAAAATTGCATTCCACTAAATGGTGTGGATCCTTATGCAACAACTTGTACTAGAGAAGACACTGAGTGTTGTTCTGGATCTGGCACATGTTCAAAAAAGTGGACTTCACCTCCTGATGCATGGCCTATTGGTGTTTCTCAAATGCAGTGTTGTGCTAAAGTTAACTGGGCTACATGTGGAGAAAAACCCTTTGTAACTTCTGGATCTGGAATTAGATCCTCAGGACATAGATGGATTAACTTTACTTCAGTGAATGCTAATGCATGGGGTGGCTGGAATTGGAAAAATTGGCATATATGTCATAATGGCAGCGGTAGTAGTACGTGTTTTGCTAATTTAAGAAGTGTAGGAACTGGTGGAAAACCAGCGCGAGTCTGTGCAGGACCATGTTGTTGTGGTGGCCCAGGCATTAATGGCGCTATTATTTGGAAGTATCGATAATGGCTAGGAATTTTAGAGAATTTGCACCAGGCTTAGCGGATGTTACACCGACCCCAAATTATTGTGAAGCAATTTTTTGGGAACAACGGCAAAACACAGCTCAAAACCGAAGTGCAATATATGGCTCATCCTGTGGCAGATGGTGGTTTCCAAAATTTGGTGCTCAAGGTCATGGGTCAAAAGAATGTGACCATCAGGATCCTAGTGAATTACAAGTAAATATGTGGTCTGCAGGAGGAAGTTCTTGGGGATCATGTTGTTGTATGGATGGCGCACCTTCAGGCGGCGGAGCATATATGAAAGCTTGCTTTGAACCAAAGCCTGGATATTACTGCTATGTCGTTGCTCATGGCGGATGTTGTCAACCAACGACAACAGACGCTAGGTGTTACAGTTTTTGGAAACATGGCAACGAATGCGCAGAGATGTGTATTAACGGAGGATGGTGCGGTTTTTCACAATGCTATTTCTTTAGTTGTTGTAACAATAGAGATTGCGGTGCACTTGATTGGGATGGAACCATGAGAGATAAAACTCGCTATCAATATGGATGTGGTTGTAGTCAATTCTTTAACGGTGATCCTTGTGCTAAGTATGCGCCTACTATGGTAGGTAGAAGACCTTGGGATAGAAGTCGTACAAATAAAGATGGCTGGAATCATGTTCCGGGTACAGGAAGTGGAAAAAAACAATCACAATTTGCATGTAAAGAAGCAACTACACACCTAAAATCTTGTCTTGGCGATTGTAGAGGTGCTGCACCTGAATGTACTATGAACTATGCGAATATTCAAAAAGGATATCACGTTGGTTTTGTTGCGGTAGAAAACTGCGGGAAGCAAGCTTGGCACTCATGTGGTGGAAAAAAATATGGTCAATCCGGATCTGGAACTAGAACTTCAGGTCCAAGATGGATTAACTTTACTTCAGTGAATGCTGATGCATGGGGTGGCTGGAATTGGTCTCAATGGCACTTATGTCACAATGGATCAAATAATAATAATTGTTACTCTAATGTTAGGGTAGTTGGTCATTCTGGAAATGCGGCAAGAGTTTGCGGTGGTCCATGTTGTTGCTCAGGTTGGCCTGGACACGGTATGGTAATGTTGAGGTATCGATAATGGCTAAAAAATTAAGAAACTTTGCTCCCGGATACGCTGATGTAACACCTACGCCAGATTATTGTGAAGCAATTTTTTGGGAACAAAGATGTGAAGCAAGTAGCTATCGTGCGGTAATTTACGGTTCGAATTGCGGAAGATTCTGTGCACCTCCTGGAGTTAAATGGGGTAAACTAGAAATGTGGTCTGCTGGAGGAGCAGGAGCTGGTGGTAACTGTTGCCAACAAGGACCAGCCGCGGCTGGTGGTAACTATATGTCAAGCTGTGTTCAAATGACTGAAGGCTGGGGTATGTGTTATGTCGTAGCTCACGGTGGATGCTGTTTCCCCGCGCGTGTCGGGTGTCACGGGTGTTTTACAACAGTAAGAATATCTCCAAATGCTCAAGGATGTTTCTGTACTTGCGGCGGTCGATGTGGCCCGGTTTGTTGTTATTTTGGATATTGTTGCTATGATAGAACCGGACAAGGTACTGGCGGGACTTATGGTAAAAGAAAAATAGATGGCGGTGGCGATAGCTCATACCCAGTTCCTCAATGGAAATATGAAGGTGACACTATTAGATATCCTTCTGATAACTATAATGCGAGAATACCGCATTGGCATCACGGCCGTGCTCCTCATTTAGAAGGTATGATTCAATCTTCATATGATCTTGAAAAACCAAGAAACGCGAATAATATACCTGTGTCAAAATGTTGCTATGGTCCTTATAATCATTGCTGTACTGATTTAACAGTAAACAATAGGTGTGATCAAGTTGTAGGCGAACATTGTGCAGCTGCAGGGTTTTGTCAAAAAGCTTTTAGACAATCTAGCGTAGGTCAAAATAGAGGCGGCTATGGCGGGTATGGTCACGCCGTATCATCATGCTATAGTGGTTGTGCTGCTTGGGGATGTGGAGATAAAAATTATACGACAGTTCAATCTGGAGTTAGAACTTCAGGTCCAAGATGGATGAATTTAACATCACATAATAACTGGCTAGCCCATGGAGGATGGCACCTAAGTCAATGGCATTTATGTCATAATGGTTCGAATAACCAGTTATGTTATTCGAATATTAGAACAGTAGGCTTTGGTGGTCATCCTACAAGAGTTTGCGCTGGTCCATGTTGTTGTGGTGGCTGGGGAGGATTAGGTCTAGTTCAACTAAGATATAGAGGATCCCCTGGGGACGAAAAGGTGTGTCATGGCTAAATACTTAAGAAATTTTGCTCCTGGATTAGCTGACGTAACGCCTACAGCAGATTATTGTGAAGCAATTTTTTACGAACAAAGATGTGAAGCAAGTAGCTATTGGGATCCTATATATGGATCTGAATGCGGCCGGTTTTGTATTCATGGTGTAACACAAAGTCAAGGTAATTTATACGAACCATTACCTAAATCAGCGATTATCGATGTTTGGAGTGCTGGTGGCCGAGGTGGCGGTGGGTGCTGTTGTACTCAAGGTGTACCTGGCTCTGGTGGTGCTTATGGAAGAGCTTGCATGGATGTACAACCAGGCGAAGTTTTTTGCTATGTTGTTTCTCACGGTGGATGTTGTATTTCAAGAAGGCAAGGGAACCACGGGTGTTTTAGTGGTGTATTTTCAACTTATTATGGTAAACATAGTCACATTGATGATTGGAAACAAAACCAAGGAAGTCTGTGTGTATGCGGCGGCATGTGTGGTGCTTCTCAATGTTTCTTTGATTATTGTTGCTATGATAGAACCGGACAAGGTGGTCCTAGCAGGCTAAGAGCAGTAGAAAACGATAGTGATAGTTCACCAGGTCGGCAACATACTCTGTATAAGTATGGATGTCATCATAATGGAGGCTTTCCAGCGGGTAGAGGAATGGAATCGTTTGATAATTTAAGTTCTGACAAAAGACGCCCTTGGATGACAGGTAAATATGCAGGATTTATAAGAAACAACAAAAACTGTGTTCCAAAGGGAAGATGTCTTATTAACCAAGGATACCATGATACTCAATTTCGGTGCGATGTCCATCACGGTGAAAGATGCGCAGCATGGGGTACATGTGTAAGAACCTTCCAAAATGCAATGAGAGATGTTATGCATCAACCTAGTGGTGATCCATCTCAAATGGCTGGACATGTTGCTTCTGAATGTTATAATGGATGCTCAGATTGGTCATGTTCAAATAAATATTATTCGTCAGTCTCATGTCCTAGGACTGGAGTGGCGATGTTTAATCATACTTCTATAAATAGTTCTATGGCAAGAGGCGGTTACCAATGGAGTCAATGGTACTTATGTCATAATGGCTCAAATAACCAGTTATGTTATTCGAATATTAGAACCGCTGGCTTTGGAGGTGCTACAGGTAAACATTGCGGAGGTAATGGTATATGTTGTGGTGGCTGGTCTGGGCAAGGATTAGTTGTAGTAAAGTATAAATAAAGTATAAATAGCTTTAGTATTGTAAAGGTGTAAAGAATGGCTAAAAAACTCAGAACCCTTCTACCGGCCACAGATATGGCAATTGGTAGATTTCACGGTCAGACCGTATTCTGGAAACCCGGTCCTGAAGGGTGGAGTCACGGTGCTGATCAAGTCACTAACGAAAGAGGCGTAGATAGATTCCATTGGAAAGTTCCACAAGGAGCACGCCTAGCGACCTTTGAAATTTGGGGCGCTGGTGGTAATGGAGCAGGAGCTGCATGTTGTCAACAAGGCATTCCAGGTGGCTCCGGTGCTTACGCATATAAAACTATTAATGTAACTCCAGGTCAATGTTATATTGCATGTAATCCTATTGACAAGCAGTGTTGTTACTTTTGTACAGCAAACCATCAATGCGGATTTAGAGGTGGTAAAACATATATTATGGGTGATGGCCTTACTAATTTTTGTGCAGAAGGTGGTAATCCTGGCGTAACGTGTTGTTATTTCTTTGTAAACTATAGACATAACGAATATATGTACATGTGTGATTTGCTTGGACGTAGAGTTGGTGAATCTGACTCTGATCCATATAGAGTTGCTAAATATTACGGCACTGAAACAGGATCTTGTGGTTCTCATTCATGGGCCCAGGTAGGTTGTTGTGGATCTTGGCAAGAAGCAAACGCCTGTGGTATTAAAACAGGACTTGCTTTCCCAGGCGGTTGGCATATGTTTAACCGAGCCGCTAAAGGTGGTGTACACCATAAAGGTCTTATGTACTATTGTCAATGTTTCATGGATATTCATGATGGTGCATCAGGAAGAATGGCACACTCAACAATTGGATCATCTTGGTATTCTAGACTTCCTGGAGAAGGTGGACTATCAGCTGCAACATACGCCGCCCCATGTTGTTGTGGTGAAAAAGGATCTTACGGTGCTATTAGAATTACTTGGGACGGGGATTGGGCAGACGACTAATGGAAAAAACAACTAAACAATTTACTTATAAAGTAGCAGATGACTATACTCATTTAACAGATGACAATGATTCATCCGCATCATGGACTTGGAAAGGTCCTAGATTCTATGATGTAGAATGTAATGCTTCATATATTGTCCAAAACGTAACAGCGCTCAACGATCCAGATAACTTTGAAGATACTTTATCCGAGGATGAGTGGCACTTTTTAATTGATACAAATACTGCAGAAGGCGCATTAATTGCATCAATGTATGACCCGAATCCTGATTCTGATTTAGGAGATTCTAACGTTTTTCCTCATAAGTCAATCACACTGCCAGATGGATTAGTTTACAAAAGAATTCATCCGCCGGCACCTGATCATACATATGATAGAAACAAGGTTAAGTGGGATGTTGAAACTAATAAACTAAAAAGACCTCTGCCATATTTCCCTCCTTTTATATCTTGGACAAGTGTTGAAGGTAGTTTAGCATCATGCCACGATCTTTATCTTGACACAAAAGCAGATACTGAAACATGGAATGCTTTATCTGCAGATGTTAAACAGGCTTGGGAAGACTGGGATAGCGATAATGTAAATAAAATTGCAAAATACAAAGCTGCAGGCTTAATGCCGCACAATGTAGTAACAGCAATGTTCCCAGGGCAAGCAGATCCTAGTGCTGTTGATAATGGATCTGAAGAGCCAGATGTTGCAGGAGGCGATCCTGGTGGAGTATCTGGAGGAACATACGATTCCAATGGAAGACTCGTAGTCTAAAAAATATATTTTTAACCGTTATACATAATCCTGTACAATGGTTAAAAAATGTTGTATAATATTACTAAATAAATGTTCACGTGAGGTGCAAAAAGTGAAAAATAGATCAAAGGCGTTCTTCGTCAACGGAGGCGCCGGTAGAGTTATTAGCTCTATTCCAGCTTTCGAAATGTATGAAAAAGAAAATCCAGATGATGATTTTATCATTATCTGTGAAGGCGGAACTGACATGTTCCATGGCCACCCAACTCTCCATAAACGAGTATTTGATAATTGGCATAAAGGTCTTTTTGAAGAAAAGATCAAATCTAGAGATTGTGTAAGTCTTGAGCCATATCGTATTTGGGAGTATTATAACCAAAAAGCAAATATCACTCAAGCTTTTGATATTGAGATGAGCTCTAAAGGCGTAAGGCCTATGAATAAACCTACTCTTGTGCTTAATACACCTGAAGGTTTAGAAGGAGCTGCGGTTGTTCGTGAAGTAAAAGAAAAAACTTCTAAACAAAGATTAATTGTTTTTCAACCTTTCGGTAGATCTACACAACCCTTTGGTGATACGATTGCTGATCCTGGAGGAAGATCATTTAGACCGGATGATGTTGTAAAAGTTATTAAAAAACTTCAAGAAAAATACGCTATTATTTTAATGTCTGAGTTTCCTACAGATTATCAAAAGCTAGGATGTAATCAACCAGTCGCTCAACCTGAAGGTGCTCCTTTAAGACATTGGGCTGGAATTATTAATGCGGCAGATTGTTTTATCGGTTGTGATAGTGTAGGACAGCACATGGCTTATGCATTAGATGTTCCTTCTGTTGTAGTTGTAGGTTCAACATATCCTGAGAATATTTCTTATCCAGATTCAAAAACCTTTCAGGTTCTTGATTTAGGCGAAGGAAAGCGTAGATATGACCCTATCCGTATTACTATGGAAGATGAATATGCGCGTGCACACGACAGACTTATGTATCTAGATGATGCCGCAGTTAGAGAAATTTGTAAAGAAGTAGATGCTAAAGTAGCAGCAGCTGCTGGGAGAACATAATGAAAGATTTTTGGATTGCTGGTATTTCAAGAGGTCATAACGCTGCAGTGTGTCTATTGAAAAACGGTGAAGTTGTTTTTGCTATTGAAGAAGAAAGACTTTCTCGTAAAAAATATGATGGTGGCCCTTATGCTGCTATGATGAAAATTAAAGAATATACCGATAAAATTGATTATCTGATCATTTCTCATACTCAACCTTTGTATATGGGAGCTAAAGTAGATTTTAGTGGAGATGATGTATATACTGGTCTTGCTCGTAAAATGCATTTAATTGATGCTAGAGATGAATACGGTGGTGAACATCCTCAAGTAATTGAAGTTTCCGATAATCACCACAAAATGCATGCTGCTGCAGCGTTTTATAGATCTCCATTTGAAGACGCTGTTGCTGTTATTGCAGATGGTGCTGGATCTATGCTAAATTATAAAGATCCAATTGCAGGCGAAGAAACTGTATGGGAATATGAATCTATTATTGAATGTGCTTATCCTGCAGTTTTCCAAACAAAGTATAAACATGTTGGTTGTAGAAATCCAATTTTTCCTCAAATTGGAAAAAGAGATGCAGAGTTTATTGGTGAACCTGGAAATGAAATTGAACTAGCTGTTGATGATAGAGGCGGAATTACTAAAGTTTACGAAGCTATTACACAATATCTTGGTTGGCAGCCAATTGAAGCTGGTAAAACAATGGGTTTATTTCCTTATGGTTTACCAAATAAAAATCTACCTCCGTTCTTTGATCCAGATTCTCCTATCCCAGGCTCATTTAATAGAAATATTTTTACGCCAAATACGCCTAATGCAGCGTTTTTGAATGCTATGTTCTATAGTCAATTCCAGCCTACAGAAGAAGAAATGAAAAGCTGTCAAGGCGATATGACTAAAACAAATATTGCTAGAGATGTTGCTTACAAATGTCAAATAGAAACACAAGAAGAACTTTTGAAGCTTATTAGAAAAGCTGTTGAAATGACAGGTAAGAGAAATGTTGTTATTTCAGGCGGATATGCTTTGAATTGTGTTGCTAACTATTGGTTCCTTGAACAACTTAAAGACGAAGAAATTGAATTATATGTAGAGCCAGTTTCTAATGATGCAGGTACTGCGATTGGTGCAGCACTTTATCATCACTACTTAATTTCTAATGATGAAGAAATTAGAGATTATGGAAGTACGTTATACTTAGGACCTGAATATGATTATGATGAAAACGATATAAAAAGTCTTCTTTCAGAAGGTGATACAATTTATGATTGTGATAATCAAGGTGTAGTAGATTTGTTAACACAAAAGAATATTGTGACAATCTTTCAAGGGAAATCTGAAAATGGACCTAGAGCTTTAGGTAATAGATCTATTTTGTTTGATCCTTCATTTGAAGATGGCAAAGACTACGTTAATCTAGTAAAAAATCGTGAGTATTTCAGGCCGTTTGCAGGAACAATTCTTGAAGAAGATGTACATGATTGGTTTGATTTAAGGGGCATGGAAAAAACTCCGCATATGATGTACGCCGTAAATTGTAAAGAAGGTGTTGAAGCAAAAATTCCAAGCATTATTCATACCGATGGATCGTGTAGAATTCAAACAGTAAGTGAAAAAGAAAATCCATCTTATCACGCGCTAATTAAAGAATTTAAGCGTAAAACAGGTATGCCTATTGTATTCAACACTTCATTTAATCTTGGTGGTGAGCCTTTAGTTGAAACTATAAATGATGCTATTAGGACTCTTGAAAATTCTGATATTGAATATTGTTATTTTCCAGAAATTGGTAAAATTGTAAAGGTGCCTAATTAATGCTAGCTCTTAGAGATCCTAATCCAACTTCTTGGGAAACCATTATTCCTAATTGCTTTTCAAAAGATGGGATAAACCAGTTAGTTAACTATATTGAAGCTAATGATACACAGCCTGCTGAAATTAATAATCCTGAAAAAGATGGAAACGATAGCTCCATAAGAAAATCTGATATATTATGGATTGAAGCAACTGAAGATACTCGACACATTTACTATGATATAGCTCATAAAATTGAAATGAGTAATAATGGAAAATATTCTTTTGCTTTGAATTATATTGAAAGCTTACAATATAGTGAATACCCAGAAAATGGACATTACACTTGGCATATTGATAATATGCTAAAAGATGGTGAAGGACAAGGTAGAAAGTTATCCTTTTCTATTTTACTAAATGATGATTTTGAAGGAGGAGATTTTGAATTATTCACAGGACCAGAACCAGTTTCTATTCCTATGAATAAATGGGATATAATGTTATTTCCTTCATATCTTCTACATAGAGTTTCTCCTGTTACTAAAGGAACAAGAAGAGCTCTTGTAGGTTGGGTCCGCGGACCTGATTTTGTATAATGAGTTGCACCTCATCATGCAGCAAGGGGGGACAAAGTCCCCCCTTTTTTTAAGGTAATGAATGTGCAAAATCCATTAGATCATCGACCAATTTTGTTTTTCGTTTTATGTCTTTCATTGCAAAGCTGTTCAACTTTTTCAAATCTTCTGGAGAAAAGCGGAATGCCACAGGTTTCAGCTGAGATTTCTTTGCCATTTTAATATCAAGATATTCGTGTCCAATATAATATCCATCTTTGAATGGCACACCAAATTCGTCACGCATTCTTAAAAACATACCATTATTTGGTTTACCATAATAATCAAACTTTTCATTACTTTCATTGTATAAAATACAATCAATGCTAGGGCAATTTGATTCGCCAAGCAGTTCAATTACGTATGCATTTATATCTTCAACTTGCTCGTGTGTAACTAAATTTTTAGAAACTCCAGGTTGATCATGAATCATAGCAATTTTATATCCTTTTCTTCGGATAAGACCAATTGCTTCAAACGAGCTTTTAATAGGAATGGCTTCTTCTCGTGAAGTTATAGCTTCTTTGTATTCAAACAATACGCCTTCTCTATCAAAACAAACTATTGGTTTAGTGTATTTTGCCAAGCGTTCTTTGTCAGTTAAATTAAAGTCTTCGTTGGTGGCTTGTTCTTGGTCTACAGGGGTTTCACCCCACATATTATAAGGCATTGTCAATATATTCCGCTACTGTCCACTCACACCAATCTTTATGTGGAATTATTTTATTTAATTTAGTTAAATCTGCGCACGTATATTTTTGGTATTGATCTTTAATATCATTTGGCATAGGAACTTCTACAACTTCAGCACCATATTTTTCAGCAACTTGTATTGCAACTTCTTGAAAGCTTACAGTAGATCCTGTTCCAACATTAAAAATTCCAGACTCAGGCTTTTCTGCTAACGCTAAGTGTAAACTACAAATATCAAATACGTTTATAAAATCTCTCTTAAAATTTGCGCTATCTTCAAATACTTTAATTATCCCTGTTTCTTTTGCCTGATTAGTAAAAAACGTAATAGGCGAAGGTTGTAATTTATGTTCTTCTCCAGCACCATACACATTAAAATATCTAAATCCTTGTATAGTACTAGAAGTTGGAAAGCTCATAACCTTTTCAGCGTACTGATCTAAATAAAACTTTGACCATGCATAGCCACTTTGAGGATTTTTTGGAGAATCTTCTTCAAAGTTTGTGTTTGTACCATAGACGCTTGCAGATGAAGCATACTGAAAATGTACATTGTCTATAAGGCAACTATTCATAAGATCTATACTATACTGATAATTTTGTTTGTATATTGCTTCAGCATCTCTGTTATTAGTAGATGATATAGCTCCTAAATGAATTACTAAATCGTACCCTGAAACATTTGGTACTGCCTCATTATAATCGCATCCATCAACGTTCCAACCAGCGCCGTAAAATTGTTCGGCAACACGCTTTCCGATAAAACCTTTATCACCTGTTACTAATAATTTTTTCATTTTCTATCTCTTCTGCTAATTTGTTATAATCAATCAAATACGTACCATGTCTTTTCACAGCTTCTCCAGCCATAGTATTACTTATTCGTACTGCCAGATACACTGGTAAGTTCATCCATAAACATATCGCTAATGTTGCAGTAAATGTATCCCCTGCTCCAGTGACATCTGAAACTTCTGTTGATGTTGCAGGATAGTGTTCTATTTGATCTCCTACTAAAAGTACACCTTCTGATCCAAGAGTAACAATAAAATTATCTACATTAAGCTCATCCCGCACGCGCCGCGCGTGCACCAGCAGATGTTTAGGCGATAGGTTACTTTCACCAATATAGTCTTCAAATTCTTTTTTGTTTGGTTTTAACACATACGCATTTTTATAATAATCTAATGATACCTTTGGATCTACAATACACCTTTTACTTTTAGTGATTATTGACTGCGGGTTTTTTACAGTCCCTTTATTATAATCTGATAAAACTACAATATCATATTCGTTTTTAATTGAAAAAGAATCTTCGATAATTGTTTCTTCAATATATTCTTCAGTGTCAACTCTAACTAACATATGATCATTTGCTACAATTCTTGTTTTAAGCGGCATTAAATCACATTCGCTAATTTTACCCTTTGGCTTTATTTTCTTTAATATATAACTATGAGCGTCATCAATATAGCCATATAGACTTACGTCTTCTGTGGCAGATTTTACGTTCATAAATACATTACCAGCACCACCTAAAGAGTAGCGCTTTCGTTTTAGATCTACAACTGGTATAGGTGCTTCAGGTGATAATCTGGTAGATGAACCTAATAGGTACTCATCTATTATAATGTCGCCAATAACATGGATCATGGAGTTATATATGTCCCTTAAAGAATTGACAAAAGATATTCACCTTGAAGCGGAGAACATGCCGTGGGCAAAGCTTCTGGTGTCTCATAAAATGACAGCAGAGCAATATGCTCTATACCTAAATAATCAAGTTGCTTGTTATCTTGCTTTAGAAGACAGGGCTGATCATTTTGGTATTTTGGAAGAACTTCCTGGTCTGGAGCGCGCAATGAATATTGCGCATGATCGAAGCTTTTATGATTTCTCACCTAAGATTTTTCCTTCTGTTAATAAGTACATTAAGTATTGTAGTAAAATGAAAAGAAAGCAAGTATTGGCACACATATATGTTAGACATTTTGGGGATATGTATGGTGGTCAAATGATTTCAAAAGCTATTCCTTCTCCACAAAATATAGACTGGATGGGAAAAAACCCTGATCCTAATTCTTGGTCAACTATGTATAATTTCGAAAATAAAAAAGAATTAATTACTAGCATTAGAGAAGATTTGTCTGATGATATGGCTGATGAAGCTAAAACTTGTTTTCAATTTGCAATCAATTTATTTAAGGAGCTAGAAGAATACTATGATGTTTCAGAAGTTAATATCAGCTAGCAATGATCTTCAAGAAATATTAGAAGATACCACTGATCTAAAGCATACTCATAAATTCCCTTGGCCTGCTTTATCGTATGGTCCATGTGAAAAGTTTAGAAGAGCTGACTTAGACATTATTGATGTTACAGAAACACGAAAACTATGGATGTTACACTTAGTAGTTTATCCGCATTTTAATGATCCTTCTCCTATTTACGGGTTCGATATTATATCAGGTCCTAAGAAAGTTACTGGAGCTTTTCATGACTTTTCTCCTATGGACCATAATAGTACTATTATAACACAGTTTGGAGAGAATGTAAAGGAGTTTATTCCATCAAAGAAAAGAGAACTTCCAGACTGGGCAAAAAATATTTTTAGTCCACATATGATTGCTGCAGGTAATGTAAATACAGACGCTGAAGTTGATCAAATATTAAGCTTAGCAATTAAAAATCTAAAAATGCACTTGTCTCATATTGGAAAAAGAACTTCTAAAGATTTCTCATCAAACCAATCATGGTACGTTTATAATCAAAGACAAAATCCACATACCCCACGCGTAATGGAATCATTAGGTATTGAAAAAGAAGTGGTTGAACAATATATTGATGATTGTCTTTGGCCTATTACAGAAGCTTGGCAAAAAACTAAACCTACGTATTCAATGAATCTATAAGTGCTGTCCGGTTATGAGCTAGCACACAACTATAAGCTGAGCCTCCATCATGTGGCCGTGGTGGAACCCATAGCGTATACGGTATTTTACTTCTAATTTTTTTATTATATGCGCATCCTCCTGTTAAAATGATATTTTTAATACCAGTTTTTTTGACCCAATGCTCAATCATATTAACTATAAGTTCTTCAAATATTTCTTGAGTTGCAGATGCTAAGTCTTCTGCTCTAAAATTTTCATATATCCCACCTAATCCTCTATGCATATTTCTACTGAATCTTGGTTGCCAACCAGCACTAAGGACAAGATCACTTTTAATTTTATTTTTAATTGCCGGGCTTGGTGTTACTGCTAGTGATTCAAAATGAGCTTCATCTTTTTGTGGCACAAGCTTTGCTTCTTTAACCATTGAGCTATAAAATAAACCTATGCTATCTGGATATCTAATTGAAGCTTTTTTTGTAAGATCGCCGTCATACTTCCATACTGAAGTACAATCCCATTCGCCAATAGAATCAATTACAAAAACCAAGGCTTTATCAAAAGGTGATTTAAGTGCCCAAGATGCGTGAGCTTCGTGGTGGCCAACCCATGTCCAGCGAGTACGATCAAGTCCTAAATCGTCTAAAATTTTTCTAACATTATTTCTTTGAAAAGGATTTTTTTGGCCAGCCCACCATTGTCTAATAGATTTTAGATAAGGATTTTCGTACCATACAACTAAATCAGGTGCACCAAACTTTTTCTTTAACGACTCTACATCTTCATATTTATGATAAGGCTCAGAAGTATAGTGCTCAACCATTACGTCTGTGTCATACCAAACAGTAATGCTAGCATCATGACCATGACCTGCCATACCCCATATTCTTTTACTTCTCAATTTGACTATCTCCAGGTTCAACTCTATAGTTATCCTCGACTGAATCTGGTGTCGAGACTTCAATAATAATACCAACGTTAGAAATGCATGTTAGTTTATGTGGTAACATAGGCGGAATAACTTTTGTATCTCCGGTTTCTAAAATCTCAATGTTTCTAGAAGCATCAATAGTATTGATTGTTTCTAGCCTAAATTGCCCTTCAAGTATATGCCAAGTTTCATGCTTCTCTTTATGTAAATGCATTGAAAAGCTTTTTTGCTGGTTAAACCTTAATAGTTTACCGCAGTACATATCATTAGTGGCAAAAATGAGTTCACTTCCCCACCCTTTATTCACTTGGCCAGATAACTGAGTTGCCATCTTTAATCCTTCGTATAAGTCGAGAAGTAGATCTATCGCGTAAGGCTGGAATAATACGTACTTCTGCTAATTCTTTGCCGACTACCTGATCTAGGTTATAATCACCACCTTTAGTAATGATATCGGGCTTTACTTCCTTAATTAAATTCCAAGGAGTTTCTTCATCGAAAATAATAACTTCATCTACACAAGATAAAGCTTCTAATACTTGTTTTCGATCTATATCTATATTATAACATCTATTCTTTAGATTGTACAGGCTTTTATCAGAATTTAGCCCGACAATTAACCTATCGCCTAAAGCTCTAGATTGTTGAAGATAATTTACGTGGCCAGCGTGTAAGATGTCAAAGCAGCCGTTGGTGAATATTGTTTTCATTATAAATAGTACCATAGATAACGTATTTTGTACAGGAAAAAATCATGGCAAACCCATCAACACGACAAGGTTTGATAGACTATTGCCTGAGGAAGCTTGGCGATCCTGTCATCGAGGTTAATGTTGATCCAGATCAACTTGAAGACCGCGTTGATGAAGCCCTACAAGTTTATCAGGAGTTTCATTCAGACGCAACACTTAAAACTTATTTGAAGCACCAAGTAACTGCAACAGATGTCACTAACAAATATATTCCTATTTCAGACAATATTATATATGTATCTAAACTTTTCCCTATTTCTTCTTCATTAAATTCGTCAACTAATATGTTTGGCTTAAAGTATCAAATGATGCTTAATGATATAGCAGATTTGCAAAATTTTGCTGGTGACTTAGGTTATTATGAGCAGATGCAACAGTATTTATCTTTGCTGGATATGAAGCTAAACGGAACACCTCAGGTAACATTTTCAAGACTTCAAAATAGATTGCTTATTCATGGAGATTTTGAAGATAAGGATATTAAAGCAGGTGAATACGTTATTGCAGAAGTGTATCAAATCGTTGATCCTAATACACATACAGGTGTATATAACGACATGTGGCTAAAGGAATATACTACACAACTTATTAAACAACAGTGGGGCGCTAACCTTATTAAGTTTGAAGGAATGCAGCTGCCCGGTGGTGTTATGTTAAATGGACGTCAGCTTTATGAAGATGCTACAGCTGAAATAGAAAAACTTATGGAAAGAATTAGGCTAGAGCAAGAGCTTCCAGCAGATTTCTTTATAGGATGATTGAATGGCTACTAATCGCTACTTTAGTCAGAAGGTAACTTCTGAGCAGAGGCTTTACGAAGATATCGTAATTGAATCTCTTAAAATGTATGGACAGGATGTTTATTACATTCCAAGAGAAATTGTCAATGAAGATACGATTCTTAATGAAGATCCTGCTTCAAGGTATGGCACTGCGTATAAAGTAGAAATGTACATTGAAAACACTGAAGGTTTTGAAGGTGAAGGAGATTTGTTCACTAAGTTTGGTGTTGAAATTAGAGATGAAGCTACGTTCATTATTTCGCGTAAAAGATTTATTCACACTGCAGTACAATATGATAATGACATTACTGGTGAAAGACCAAGAGAAGGTGATTTGATTTATCTTCCTCTTTCTAAATCATTGTTTGAAATTAATCACGTTGAAAATGAACAACCTTTTTATCAAATATCAAACATACCTACATTCAAATGTAGAGCAGCTTTATTCGAATATAGCGGCGAAGATCTTGACACAGGTGTTATTGATATCGATAATATTGAAGTTGATAACACATATCAATATGTAATTTTTTACACAAAACCTGAAACTGCAACTGCTTCATCTTTAATTGATTCAAATGGAGTAGTCAGCTCGATTTCATTAGTAAACGGCGGTGATGGTTATAAAGAAACATTCCCAGATATTACGTTCTCATCTCCAGATAGTGGAACTACTGCTACAGGCACAGCTCAGGTTTCTGGCGGTAAAGTTACAACTTTAACATTATCTTCAGGAGGAACTGGCTATACAACTGCCCCTACTATTTCTATAGAAGCTCCGGCATCAGTAGAATTTGAAAGAGGAGAAACTGTTGAACAAACATTAGCTTCTGGTGTTAAAGTTACTGGAGAACTTGTCAAACAAGTTGATTCTGACGCTGCGCTCTATGTTACACACGTTGGAGCTAATGACGGTAAGTTCCATACGTTTGTTAAAGATATTGACGTAACTGGTGGAACATCATTTGCGGTATCAAGTGTAAAATCAGTTTCTGAATTAATGAATCAATCAGATACAGAAGATAATTTAGATTTTGATGACTTTACTTCAAACATTATTGATTTTTCTGAAAATAACCCGTTTGGAGATCCTGAATAATGAATGATGATATGTTTGATTTCGGTTTTACTGCAGTTAATGAAGATGAACTGACTGCGGTACAAGATGCACAAAAAGCTGTAGGTGATACTGCAGTTGAAGCTAGAACTTCTCAAGACAAACTTGATAGATTATATAACGCTATTACACCATTGTTAAATAATCTCAAAGCGAATCCAGAAAAAGATTATATTCTTTGGCCAAATAGATTAGCTAAGGTTGAACAGTTCGAAGATAAATTACAAGAAATCTATAAGGGTTTATAATGTTTGGAAATTATTTTTATCACGAAAGAATAAAAAAAGCAGTTTCTACATTTGGTAAAATGTTTAACGACATTTATATACTCAGAAAAAGTAGTTCAACTCAAGGCGCAACACAAATGAAAGTTCCGCTTTCGTACGGGCCGCGCGCGAAGTTTCTTGAAAGAATAAGAGAAGTTGCAGATTTAGTTAATAACGATAAAGTTGCTATTAAACTACCAAGACTTTCTTTTGAAATAGAAGGAATTTCTTATGACACGATGAGACAACTACCAAAGCTTAATGATCAAAATAGATCAGGCAGTACTAATAATGTAAGAAATAAATTTAGAAGCGGTGTGCCGTATATTATGAATTTTGCTTTAACAATATACGCAAAAAATCAAGACGATGCATTGCAAATTGTAGAACAGATTATTCCTTATTTTGCTCCTCAATATACTCTCACAATTAAACCATTTAATGAATTTGATAATATAACAGAAGACGTTCCTATTATATTAACTGGTGTAAACTTTAATGACGACTATGAAGGTGAGCAAGGAACAAGACGTACAATACAATATACACTAACCTTTGATATGCACATTTACTTTCATGGTAAGATTGATGAAGGCTCTATCATTCGTGAGGTTAATGCTAACACACTTATTATGAATAGCGGATTAACAGGTGATTCTGATGTTCCGCTAGAAAGAATTAATTTAGTTCCAAACCCGCTAAGCGTTTCTCCTGATAGCGATTTTGGATTTACAGAAACATTTATATTAGCGGCAGATAGTGATGCCGGGGTGATTTAATGACAGATTCAAATGACGATGTAAAAGGCGATTATGATTATTCAAGAAATACATATTACGAGCTTATTGAACAAGGAAAAGAAAGCTTACAATTAGCTCAAAGAATTGCTGAAGAAACTGAACATCCTAGAGCAATTGAAGTTCTTGCAGGAATGCTTAAACAGGTTTCAGATACTAATGATAAGTTGATGGACCTAAACAAAAAAATGAAAGAACTTACTCAGACTGAAAAGAAAAAGGTTGAAAACCAACAAAACAATTTCTTTATAGGATCTACTTCAGAGTTACAGAAAATGTTAAAAGATGCAGATAAAGGTGAAGTGATAGAACATGACGCAGGCGCTAAGTCCGGAAAACTACCTAGGTAATCCCAACGTTAAAAGGGATGGCGTTGAGCACAATTTTGCTAAAGAAGAAGTTGCAGAATACGTTAAGTGTAGTAAAGATCCCGTATATTTTGTTTCAACATATGTAAAAGTTATTTCTCTTGATGAAGGCTTGGTTGACTTTGTCCCATACGCGTATCAAGAAAAAATGTTTTCACATTTTGATAACCATAGATTTAATATTGTTCTTGCATGTAGACAATCAGGCAAATCTATTTCAGTGTGTGCTTATTTGCTTTGGTATGCACTATTTAATCCTGAACAAACTATTGCTATATTAGCTAATAAAGGTGCGACAGCAAAAGAAATGCTATCGCGTATAACTTTAATGCTAGAAAATATTCCTTTTTTCTTACAGCCTGGGTGTAAAGCACTAAACAAACAAAATGTAGATTTTTCTAATAACTCTAGAATTATTGCTAGCGCAACAACTGGTAGCTCTATTCGTGGTCTCTCAGTTAATCTTCTTTATCTTGATGAGTTTGCATTTGTTGAGCGCGCTTCTGAATTTTATACTTCAACTTATCCTGTTATTTCATCAGGTAAAAACACAAAGGTGATTATTACTTCTACTGCAAATGGTCTTGGAAATCAATTTCATAAGATTTGGGAAGGTTCTCAACAGGAGACCAATGAGTTTTCTTCGTTTCGAGTAGATTGGTGGGATGTTCCTGGGCGTGATCAAACTTGGAAAGAGCAAACAATTGCAAATACCAGTCAAGTACAGTTCGATCAAGAATTTGGGAATACGTTTTTTGGTACTGGTAATACTCTTATTAATTCTGAAACTTTATTATCACTAAGAGCTAGTCGACCTTTATGTATAGAAGAAAACGGCGACGTAACAATATACAAAAAGTGTATTGAAAAACACGATTATGTTATGGTTGTAGATGTTGCGAAGGGAAGAGGTCAGGACTATTCTACATTCAATTTGATCGATATTAGCGTTCGCCCGTTTGCACAGGTTGCTGTATATCGCAATAACACTATCTCTCCATTACTCTTCCCCAATATTATTTATAAATGGGCAGTCGCCTACAACAACGCCTATGTAGTAATTGAAAATAACGATCAAGGAATGGTTGTTTGTACAGGTTTGTATCACGATTTAGAATATGAAAATATGCATACGGAATCTAGTGTTAAATCAAATGCGTTTGGTATTGAAATGGGCCGTAAGGTTAAAAGACTAGGATGTTCTGCTGCAAAAGATTTACTTGAAAATAATAAACTAAGTATCGTAGACGAAGAAACAATTAAAGAAATTTCTACATTTGTAGCAAAAGGTATATCGTTTGAAGCTGAAGATGGTAACCATGATGATTTAATGATGAATATAGTTTTGTTTGCTTATTTTGCAACAACTGCATACTTTATGGATATGACTGATATTAATCTAAAAGAAATGATTTATAAACAAAGAATGAAAGAAATTGAAGAAGACATTGTGCCTTTTGGTTTTATTGATAATGGCGAAGTAAGAGAACTAACAGAACAAGAAATTAGAGGCGAGACGTGGTCTATTGATGAAAGCCACCAAGATTTCTAATTTTATAAATAGAATTAAGTGAAATCTAAATCGTATTATGTAGACTTATAAAACAAATGAGAGGAAGAAACAAATGGCTTTTTCAGAATCTCCCTCAATTGTAGTCAGAGAAGTTGACCTGTCGGGTGTAGTTCCTTCAGTATCTAGTTCTACTGGTGCGATTGTTGGGAACTTTAGCTGGGGTCCTGTCCATACTCCGCGCAAGATTGACAATGAGGCAACTCTTGTAAGCGAATTTGGCGCACCCGAAACATATAATTCAGTCGACTTTCACAGTGCAGCATACTTCTTAAAGTATGGTAACTCACTTCAAGTTGTGCGAATCATTGACTCAAACGGTGTTAATTCATTCACCGGTGGTGTTGGTGGTCCAGCCTCGCCTGTAATTAAATCAATAGAAAACTTTGATGGCCAAGTAGGTAAATTAGAATCAGATGGTTTTGATTTTATCGCAAAATATCCTGGCGATCTAGGTAACGGAATTCAAATCCAAATTTGTCCAAGACAATCAAATGACTCTGCGTTTGATAACTGGACTCTTAAAGCTAACTTCGATGCTGCTCCTGCAACATCAGAATTTGCTACTAAGAGAAACTCAACTCACGATGAGGTTCATGTAGCAATTATTGATAGACTCGGCAAATTTACTGGCACAGTCGGAAATGTACTAGAAACATTTCCTTTCGTATCACTTGCACAAAATGCAAAATCACCTGATGGTTCTAGCATATACATTAAAGATGTATTGAACCAAAGATCAGGTTATGTATTTTTGTCAACATTTGATTCGGCATTCGATACTGCTAACGCAGGCGATGACGCCGATTCTGGTACGAGCTTTGCACTTGCTGCTCCTGCGGTTAAAACATATAACCTTGCAAATGGTGCGGCATCAGCAACAGCTGGTAAAGTTGGAAGAATCTTAAGAGGCTTCGACGAATTTGAGGATAAAGATAATATTCAAGTAGATATGATTATTGCTCCAGACGTTGCTGGTAGAACAGATCATACTGCAGTTGTTAACGATCTGGTTTCAATTGCAGAAGCACGTAAAGATTGTGTTGTAGTAGCATCACCTAATAAGAATGCTGTTACTAACAAAAACTTTATTACTGAAATTGTTACTACAGCTAAAGGTTTCACAACCTCAAGCTACCTATTTGTAGATAACAACTATTTTAGAATTTACGATAAATTCAATGATCAATACATTGATATTCCATCGGCATCATCCACTGCAGGCCTAATGGCTGCCACAGATTTTGTAGCAGCACCTTGGTTCTCACCAGCGGGCCCGCGGAGAGGCAGATACCTTGGGGTTGTTAACGCATTCCGTTCTCCTACAAAATCTCAAAGAGATACTTTGTATAGAGAAAGTGTTAACCCTATCGCAAATATTCCTGGTCAAGGATTGTTGCTTTTCGGTGATAAGACAAAAATGAACAGACCTTCTGCCTTTGACAGAATTAACGTTCGTAGATTGTTCCTTGTCATTGAAAGAGCTATTGCAATTGCTGCTCGTAACGTTATGTTTGAATTTAACGATGAATTTACGAGATCAGAATTTGTAGGCATTGTTGAACCTTTCCTAAGAGAAATTAAAGGTAGACGTGGTATCACAGACTTTAGAGTCATTTGTGATGACACAAACAACACTGCGGCCGTAATTGATCGTAACGAGTTCATTGCCAATATCCTTATCAAACCTGCACGTTCAATTAACTTTGTTACTCTGAACTTTGTTGCAGTAAGAACCGGTGTTGACTTTGAAGAAATTGCTGGTAACGTAGCGTAGAGGGAGAGAACAAATGGCAATTTTAGGAGTTGACGACTTTAAGTCAAAAATCCGCGGAGGTGGTGCTCGCCCTAACCTTTTTAAGGTGACATTAAATTTCCCCGGTTACGCTGGCGGTGATGTAGAAGCTACATCATTTATGTGTAAAGGTGCACAGCTTCCAGCATCAACAATTGCGCCTATTGTGGTTCCTTTCCGCGGTAGGCAACTTCAGATGGCTGGTGATAGAACGTTCGAACCTTGGACAGTAACTATCATTAACGATACTGATTTTGCAATTAGAGATGCAATGGAGCGATGGATGAATGGTATGGCTGCCCATACAGAAAACACTGGTCTTGTGGCCATTGCCGAGTATGAAGCAGATATGATTGTAGAACAGCTAAATAAAGCTGGTGACCCAATCAAAGAGTATCAATTCAAAGGTGCATTTCCAACAAATGTTTCTGCAATCGAATTGGCATACGATGCTAATGATCAGATTGAGGAATTTACAGTGGAGTTCCAGATTCAGTACTGGACATCAAATACCACTAGCTAAAGTGTGTGGAAGAGGGTTTCGGCCCTCTTCCGATTTTTATCATGTAAGGAGAAATCATGGCTGAGGACAAACCACTCAATCTTTTTGGGTTTGAAATTAAACGGGCTAAGCCTGCTAAAAAACTAGACTCTATTGTCCCTCCTCAAGAAGACGATGGTGCTGGATACGTAACTGCGTCTGGTAGTCATTATGGTCAATTTATTAATATGGAAGGGGATGAGTCAACCGACAATCAATCCCTGATAATGAAATATAGAGGTGTTGCAAATCACCCAGAAGTTGATGCTGCTATTGAGGATATTTGTAATGAATCAATTACTTCTGAAACTGGAAATCCTGTTGAGATTATACTTGACGAAATAGACGTTTCAGCTAGCATCAAAAAACAAATTAAAGAAGAATTTCATGGCATTACTACAATGCTAAACATGAATGAAAATGGACATGACATTTTCAAGCGCTGGTATATTGATGGCCGGTTGTACTATCATCTTATAGTAGATCCTAATAATCCTAAGGAAGGCATTCAAGAAATAAGATCTATTGATGCATGTAAAATTCGTAAAGTAAAACAGGTTAAGAAAAAGAAAGATGAAAAAACTGGTGCATCTATCATTCAAAACGTTGAAGAATTTTATATCTTTCAAGAAAAGCCTAAGGCACAAACAGACGGCGTAAAAATTTCTCCAGATGCAATTTCTTATACCACTTCAGGTGTAATGAGTGATGATAGAAAAAAGGTACTTTCATTTCTTCATAAAGCATTAAAGCCTATTAATCAATTACGTATGATGGAAGACTCGTTAGTTATTTACAGACTGGCTCGAGCACCAGAACGACGCATTTTTTATATTGATGTAGGTAACTTACCTAGAGGTAAGTCAGAACAATATATGAAAGACATCATGGCAAGGTATCGCAATAAACTTGTATATGATGCAAACACTGGTCAATTAAAAGACGATCGTAAACACATGTCAATGCTAGAAGATTTCTGGTTGCCAAGGCGTGAAGGTGGTAGAGGTACTCAAATTGAGACTTTACCAGGCGGGGAAAACCTAGGACAAATTGATGATGTTATTTACTTTCAAAAGAGATTATATAGATCTCTTAATGTTCCAGCATCTAGGTTAGAACAAGAGCAAGCATTTTCTCTTGGGCGTGCAACTGAAATTAGCCGAGAAGAATTAAAATTCAATAAGTTTATTGAAAGACTCCGTAAAAAGTTTGCACATTTATTCTATGATGTACTAAAAAAGCAACTTATTCTTAAAGAAATTATTACTGAAGAAGATTGGACTTCTTGGAAAAATAAACTTGAAGTTGAATTTATAAGAGATAATCATTTCACTGAGTTGCGCGATGCGGAGCTTATGCGAGAAAAAATTACTACATTAGATGGCTTGGCCAATTATGTAGGTCCAGAAGGATTCTTTAGTAAAACATGGATTTATAAAAATGTACTCAATCTTGATGAATTCGAAATTGCTCAAATGGTTAAAGAAATTGAAGCTGAAAATCCTGCTGGTGAAGAACAGGAACCTGAGCCTGAGCAAGATCAAGAACAACCTGATGATAGCGACGAGGAAGAAGAAGAAGTTTAATTTTTCAGTTCGTGCGCCTTATGAAGATGAAATAAAATCTCTCACTCAAATTGTTGACAACGCTGATTATCAATACGCTATAACTGGAAATGTGTATTGGTTAAATCTTCACAAATCAACTCAGAAAAGAATAATTGAATTGAAAGAGAATATTTTGAAAATAGAAGAAAGATTGTTTCTTAAAGACTAAAATTATATAAATAATATCATATTAGAGAGGATAGATTATGGATATAGCAACTTTTATTCAGGATGTAAGAGACCAAGATTTTACAAAATCTGGTGCAACATTCAATGAGCTAATGATGGCCAAAGTGGCTGATGCTTTAGAACAAGAAAAAATCAAAGTAGCCGGAACTGTATTTAACGGAGACGAAGATGAAGAACAACTTGATTTACCTTTGGACGCAGATGAAGAACCTAGCGACGAAGATGAAAACGATGATGACGATGAGTCTGAAGAAGATGAAGAGTCTGATGAAGAAGTTGAAATCACTGGTGATGAAGAAGAAGTAATCGAAGACGAAGAGTCTGATGAAGACGTTTCTTGAATTAAGGGAGAAAATGTCTAAAGGCATGCCTCCCGGTGAACATGTATTCGACAAAAAAGTTAAAAAAGTCGAGTTAATGATTCACAAAGAAAAAAACAAATTTGTTGTGTATGTAGATCGTGACAAATTTGATGAGTTCTCTAATCTTAATCAAGCTAAGAGAGCTGGTATGGAATTCATAAAGGCGATGACAAAATGAAACTGATTAGCGAATACCAAGAAAGCCACGATATCGCATGTATCGTTGAAGCTAAAGAAGATGGCTCAAAAAAGTATGTCATTGAAGGCGTATTCGCAGAAGCAGACACAAAGAATCGCAATGGTCGTATTTATCCAAAGGCTGTCATGGAACAAGCTGTTAATAAATACGTCAATGACCAAGTAAAAACTAAAAGATCTGTTGGTGAGTTAAATCACCCGCAAGGTCCGACAGTTAACTTGGATAAAGTTTCGCATCTCATTACTGACCTTCATTTTGAAGGCAATAGTGTGGTCGGAAAGGCAACTATCTTGCCTACTCCTATGGGGAAAATCGTTGAAGGTTTGCTCGATGGTGAAGTAAGACTAGGTGTCTCAACTCGTGGTATGGGTAGTCTCATGCAACAAAATGGCGCGATGGTAGTTAAAGACGACTACCTTCTTAATACGGTTGACATCGTACAAGATCCATCCGCTCCTGGCGCTTTCGTTAATGGAATTATGGAAGGTGTGGAATGGGTCTGGAATAACGGCATTGTTGAAGCAAGAGAAATTGAAAAAATGGAGACTGAAATTAAACAAGCTCCGCGTTCGGATCTATATGAGGTTCAAACTCGTGAGTTCAAGAATTTCCTCTCGTTGCTCAAAAATAATTTGTAAAGGAGTCAAGTATGACTGAAGATCAAATCACAGATCAGGTTGAAGAACTCCATGATGACGAGAACGAAATCATGGACGAAGCGCACGATCCGAAAAACGCTGAAAAGCAGGCAGTAGACGCAGTCAAAAAAGCAGAAAACGCTGGTAAGTCCGCTAAGGAACCCGGTGGGAAAGCTTCGCCGGCTGAGCCAATGCCAAAAACAAAAGCTGGTATGATCAATGCAATGTTCTCAAAAATGAGTGGTATGTCTAAGCAGGAAATGTCTAAGATGTACTCATCATATATGGGAGACAAGGAACAGAAAGAATCTGTTGAACCAGAGATGAATGATGTTGCTGTCAATTTTGATGGTGAACTAGATGCACTGATCGAGTCTGAAGCCACTCTCTCTGATGAGTTTAAGGCTAAAACAGCTGTAATTTTTGAAGCTGCTGTAAAAACAAAACTGTCTGAAGAGATTAATCGTCTCGAAGAGCAGTACACAACTGAACTCAATGAAGAAATCGAAACCCAAAAAGGTGAGATGGTTGAGAAGGTTGACAGCTACCTGAACTACGTGGTCGAGAATTGGATGGAAGAAAATAGAGTTGCTATCCAAGCTGGCCTCAGAACAGAAATTGCTGAGAACTTTATGAATAGCTTGAAAGATCTATTCACTGAGTCTTACGTTGAAGTTCCTGAGTCTAAGGTTGACCTAGTTGACGAACAAGCAGAAAACATTGCTGAGTTGGAAGAAAGACTTAACTCAACAACTGCTGACGCTATCACTTTGGCTGAAGAGCTTGAAGTTTACAAGCGCAATACTATTATCCGCGAAGCGGCTCGTGGTCTTGCAGAAACTCAAGTTGAGAAGCTACACAAACTGGCTGAAGATATTGACTTTGAAGATGAGGCAACATTTACTACAAAGGTTGCAACTATCAAAGAAACATACTTTGGTGATAAAAAGATTGTTACAGAAACTACTGTTGATGAAGAAGATGACGCAGATCAAACTGTTGAAACTTCTAGCGCAATGGGCCAGTATCTCCAAGCAATCCGTAAATCTGCGATATAAGGGAGTCCGAGATGCAGAATACATATAATAACTTGATCGAAAAGTGGGCCCCAGTACTGAATGAAGAATCAGCTGGTGCCATTAAAGATAACCACAGAAAAGCTGTAACAGCAGCAATTCTGGAAAACCAAGAAATCGCTCTCCGTGAAGAGCGCGCACAACAACACGGCCTTTATGAAGCTTCACCTGCTGGTGCAAACACTGCTTCTATCGGCACATGGGATCCAGTGTTGATCTCACTTGTAAGACGTGCGATGCCTAACCTTATGGCCTATGATGTTGCTGGTGTTCAGCCAATGTCAGGTCCAACTGGCTTGATCTTCGCAATGAAGTCACGCTATGGTGCCGGTACAACTGGCTCAACAGAAGCATTGTTTAACGAAGCAGATACTCGCTTCTCCGGTACACAAACCGGTGCGGCTCAGCCATCAGACGGATCCGGTCTCGGTTCTGCAACTGATTCTGACTCATCTGCTGATGACGATCGTGCAACTGCACTTGCTACACAGGGTATGGCAACAGACTCTGCTGAAGCACTTGGCGATTCTGCCAGCAACTCTTTCGCTCAGATGGGTTTCACCATTGAAAAGCAAACTGTGACAGCTAAGTCACGTGCTTTGAAAGCTGAATACTCACTGGAACTTGCTCAGGATCTTAAAGCTATTCATGGCTTGGATGCTGAAACAGAACTAGCAAACATCTTGTCTGCTGAGATCATGGCTGAAATTAACCGTGAGGTTATCAGAACCATTAACTCTCAGGCAAAAACTGGTGCTGCTACTGGCAACACTGCGGTTAATGGTATCTTTGACTTGTCAACAGATGCAGACGGCCGTTGGTCAGTTGAGAAGTTCAAAGGTCTGATTGTACAGATCGAAAGAGAAGCAAACACGATTGCTAAAGAAACACGTAGAGGCCGTGGTAACTTCCTTATCACATCTTCAGACGTAGCTTCTGCTCTAGCTGCTTCAGGCATGCTGGATTACACTCCTGCATTGTCAGTTAACTTGCAGGTAGATGACACAGGTAATACATTTGCCGGTGTTCTTAACGGTCGCACAAAGGTCTACATTGACCCATATGCAACTGCTGACTACGTTACTGTTGGTTATAAGGGTACTAACCCATATGACGCAGGTATCTTCTACTGTCCATACGTTCCGCTAACAATGGTGAGAGCGGTTGGTGAAGATACATTCCAGCCAAAGATTGGCTTTAAGACACGTTACGGCATGGCAGGTAACCCATTTACTCCGGGTGCTATCGCTAACAACGGTCTGGGTACAGTGAAGTCTAACCAGTACTTCCGTATCTTTAGAGTTGACAACATTCTTGCATAGATAAGAAACGTCAAAAACGCACTGGGGTCCTCTTCGGAGGGCCCCTTTTTTTGTGTATAAATAAAGTAAACAGAGGTGTGAATTATGGCAACTACTAGAACAATTACCACAGGTGTTGATACTTCGACGCTAACAAGCAACACGAATTATCTACAACCAAACGGGTTTAGAGTTTCAATTAATAGGAAGTATTTTCCTAACTTACAGTTTTTTGCTCAAAGTGTAATGCATCCAGCAATGAATGCTGTTGGTCCATCATTAATGGTACCTCGTCTAAGCGCAGGTATACCTATGACAGCAGATTCTTTAGAATTTGGCGAAGTAAGTATGATGGTTATTTTAGATGAAGACATGACAGCATATACAGAATTGTTTGGTTGGCTCAAATCGTTTGTAGAAAAAGAAGATGCTAGCCCAACACAAGTCGTTGATGGCGCTGGACCTTCCAGTGCAGATATAACAGTTTCAATTATGAGTAGTCATAATAATGTAACAAAACAAATAGTATATAGAGATGCAATACCAACTTCATTAGGAGACGTTGCGTTTGAAGCTGCAGCTGGAGATGTACAATATATAGTATTTCCAGCAAACTTCAGATTTAGTTATTTTGATTTAATTTAATAGTGTGAGTATATAATGATAGAACTTGAAAAGATTTTAGATGAATGGCGTACAGATTGTCAAATCGGCGCTTACCTAGACAAAGCCTCTGAAGAAACACCTAAGCTTCATGCTAAATATTTAGACATGTTATCGCAGTCAAAACTTAGACTTAAAAGAGTTAGGTCTAAGCAGAAAATCTTATTAAAAGAAAAATGGCTATATTATAATGGAAAGATGGATGAAGAAACTTTGAAAGAAAAAGGTTGGAAGCCAGATCCTTTTAATGGTTTGAAAATTCTTAAAGGTGAAATGGATTACTATTATGATTCAGATCCTGAGATACAGGAAAGTGAACAGTTAGAAGAGTATTGGAAAACTGTTATTGAAACCTTACATGAAATTGTAGAGAACATTAAATGGAGACACCAAACAATAGGCAATATGATCAAGTGGAGACAATTTGAAGCCGGTGTCTGATGTTAATTTAATAAAACAAAATGAAAGCTCGATGCTAATTGAGTCAGATTCTGGAATAGCACGAGAACTCGTAGAGTTTTTTAGCTTTTATGTTCCAGGTTATAAGTTCATGCCTGCTTATAGAAATAAAGTATGGGATGGAAAAATTCGTCTTATGAATATGCAAACACGTGAGTTACCAATTGGTCTATTAACTTACGTTATGAATTTTTGCTCATCACGCGGTTATAAATTAACTTGTGATCCTGAGTTGACACATATAGAAAAAGTTACTGAAGATGAACTTAATAAATTTATAGATTCTCTATTTCTTCCTTTTGATATAAGAGATTACCAATTCGCTGCTGTAAAAAAAGCTCTTACTGTAAGACGAGTTATTGCGCTATCTCCTACTGGATCAGGAAAGTCTCTTATCATTTATACATTAATGAGATACTTACTTGAAAATACTGACAGCAAAGTATTAATTATTGTACCTACTACTTCTTTGGTAGAACAAATGGCAGGTGATTTTGTAGAGTACGCTGAAGGTGATCACTCATTTGATGCTAGTAGTGAAATTCATAAAATATATTCTGGTAAACCAAAAACAAATTTATCGGAAAGAGTTGTTATAAGCACGTGGCAGTCTGTTTACAAATTACCAAAAACCTGGTATAATCAATTTGTAGGAATTTTTGGAGATGAAGTACATGGATTCAAATCTAAATCTTTAACTGGTATCATGAACAAAGCTGAAAAAACCATATATAGAATTGGTACAACAGGAACTCTTGACGGTACTCAAACTCATAAGCTTGTTTTGGAAGGATTGTTTGGAAGAGTCTTTAATGTAACTACTACTAGAGATCTTCAAGATAACGACACTCTTGCTAAACTTAACATTACATGTATTAAGCTTACATATCCTGACGAAATTAGAAAAGACGTATCTAGTAGAAAATATCAAGACGAAATAGATTTTATAGTAGGATATGAAAAAAGAAATAAGTTTATTCGTAATCTTGCATGTGATCAAAGCGGTAATACCCTTGTGTTATTTCAATATGTAGAAAAGCATGGAAAGCCTTTATATGAGTTAATAAATAGTAAAGCAGATGAAGGTCGTAAAGTATTTTTTGTGTCAGGAGAAACTGATACTTCGGATAGAGAAGCAATTCGTAGAATAACGGAGAAACAAAAAGATGCAATTATCGTGGCAAGTCTTGGTACTTTTAGTACTGGCATTAATATCAGAAATCTCCATAATATTATTTTTGCTTCACCATCTAAGTCTCAAATTAAAGTTCTCCAAAGTATTGGACGTGGGTTACGGAAGTCTGATGACGGACGAGATACATCACTTTTCGACATTACAGACAACTTCCAGTGGAAATCAAAAAAGAATTACACCCTCTCGCACGGCGAAGAGCGAGTCAAAATCTACAGCAAAGAAAGATTCGACTACAAAGTAGTTGAAATAGGAATATAAATAAATCATGAACAACCAATCAGTAACAGAAATTAGTCTACGGCAATTTAAGCTTTCTAATTCAGAAGAAATAGTTTGTGAAGTACTAGATTTTGGAGAAAGTGATGAAGAAAGTATTCTTGTTAGAAATACTCTTAAATTAATTAACGTAGAAAATCCAACATCAGGACAAAGGTATTACGCCTTTAGACCTTTTATGTTATACCAAGGTGACGGACAACATGTACAAATCCTAAACCCTGGTCATATTGTAGGTGAATGTACTCCTACACGTGCTCTTATTGAGGAATACGGCAAAGCTGTAGAAGATCTTAATTCAGACGCACAAGACAATAAACTTCTTTCTATAGATGAAACTAGAAAAGCCATGGAAGAATACTTCTCTAAGATGAGAGATCTAAAAATGGAACTAGAAACTGATTGGGAAGATTCAGATAGTGAAATAAAGTTTGAGAATATTATTAAATTTCCTGGATCAGATAACATACACTGATTTCGGTATATCCCTATCCTCAACACTACTCTTTAATTATACCATAGTTTTAGGCTCGTGTACACCCCTAAAATGCAAAAAAATAAAAAAAAAGTATTGTACTTTTCCTACGATCTGTTGTATAATATATCTAGAATTTAATAACAGAAAGATAACCTTAGGAGGACTTGGTGAAAGTCGCAGCCAGACAAAAACCACATTATGTGAATAACGCAGAATTTTCCCAGTCCGTGGTAGCTTATGTCATGACAGTTAGAGAAGCCAAAGATACTGGTAAACCTCTTCCTGTTGTCACAGATTATATCGCATCCTGTTTTCTAAGAATTGCTGAAGGCTTGTCACACAAGTCAAACTTTATTCGCTATACATATCGCGAAGAGATGGTAATGGACGCTGTAGAAAACTGCTTAAAAGCGATTGAAAATTATAATATTGAAGCTGCAACACGGACAGGTAAACCAAACGCGTTTGCTTACTTTACACAAATTTCGTGGTACGCTTTTCTTAGGCGAATTGCAAAAGAAAAGAAACAACAAGATATTAAATTCAAGTATCTATCACAATCAGGCATTGAAGAGTTTATGACTGTTGAAGGTGATAATGCTCAAGCAGGATTAGTTCAGCAACACTTTGTAGATGTTCTAAAAGGACGTATTGATCGTGTAAAAACACAAGATACTACTGTTAAAGAATATGCTAAAAAAACAAAGAAAAAGAAAGCCACTGATTCAGACTTACAGGATTTTATGACTTGAAAATAGCTATACTTAATGATACACATTGTGGCATAAGAAACTCATCAGAAGTTTTTATGAAGCACCAAGAAGATTTTTATAATAATATCTTTTGGCCACACATGATTGAAAATGATATTAAACATATTGTACACTTAGGTGATTATTATGATCATCGTAAATATGTTAATTTCAAATGTCTTAACTCAAATCGAAATGTATTTTTGAATAGGTTGCGAGAGTACGGTGTTACTATGGACATCATCCCTGGCAATCACGATACCTTTTACAAAAATACTAATGATCTAAATTCTCTAAAAGAATTGCTTGGCCATTATATGAATGAAGTTCATATTGTTATGGAACCAACTGTCATGGATTACGATGGATTAAAAATGGGTCTTATCCCTTGGATATGCCAAGACAATTATGATAAGTCTATGAAATTTATTGAAACGTGTCAGGCTGATATTATTGGTGCTCATTTAGAGTTATCAGGATTTGAAGTAATGCGTGGTCATAGGCATGATGGAGGATTATCCAGAGATATTTTCAAAAGATTTGAAATGGTTTTATCAGGTCACTTTCATGTAAAATCAAGTCAAGATAACATACATTATCTTGGTTCTCAAATGGAATTTTTTTGGTCTGATGCTCATGATCCTAAATACTTTCATGTGTTAGATACAGAAACTCGTGCATTAACTAGTGTAAGAAATCCTGTCACATCATTTGAAAAAATAATCTATGATGATACTAATAAAGACTACAATGAATTTGATACAACCTATCTAAAAAATAAGTTTGTAAAAATTGTTGTAAAAAACAAAACTGATCTGTTTACCTTTGATAGGTTTGTTGATAGAATTCAAAACCTAAATATACATGATCTAAAAATACAAGAAAATTTCCAAGAGTTTATGGGTGAAAACGTAGAAGATACTGAAGTATCAATTGAAGATACCTCAGTACTTCTTAATGCATATATTGATAATGTTGATACTGACTTAGAGAAAGACGTGATAAAGATGAAAATGCATGAATTAATGAAAGAAGCACAGGCTCTCGAAATCCAATGATTATGTTTGAAATCGTACGGTGGAAAAACTTTCTTTCCACGGGTAATAACACGACAGAAATCCAGTTAAATAAAACGAAATCAACTCTCATCGTAGGACATAACGGTGCGGGTAAATCAACAATGCTTGATGCGATATCGTTTGGTTTATTTGGTAAACCACATAGATCTATTACAAAGCCACAACTTCTTAATTCAGTTAATAATAAAAACTGTTTGGTTGAAGTAGAATTTTCTAGTGGAAAAAACAAATATAAGATTGTTCGAGGAATAAAGCCGTCCATCTTTGAAATATGGAAAAACGGCACAATGATTAATCAATCATCACATGCCAAAGAATATCAAAAAATTCTTGAACAAAATATTCTTAAACTAAATCATAAATCTTTTCATCAAATTGTTGTCCTTGGTAGTGGTAGTTTTATTCCCTTTATGCAATTGCCAGGTGGCCATCGTCGAGAAGTAATTGAAGATCTATTAGACATTAATGTGTTTTCTAGAATGAATCAGCTTTGTAAAGAACAATATTCTATTATAAAAGAAAGTCTTCGTACAAACCAGTATGAACTTGACATAAATAATAATCGAATAGATACACAAAAGAAGTATATTAAAGATGTTAAAATACTCACGGAGCAAAATCTGGCATCAAAGGAAGCTAAAATCTCGGAACATAATACCGAGATCGAATCGCTTGAAAAAGAAAACACTAGTCTTGCCGCAGAAATTGATTCAAAGCAAGGACCAATCGAATCAAGACTAAATGAGCTGCATGATAAAAAGCAAAGTCTTTTACAATATAATTCTACCTTTAGAAGCCAAATGAATAATATTACAAAGGAAGCTAAGTTTTATGAAGACAATGAATCATGTCCTACATGTTCTCAGGACATTGATGAAATTCTTAGAAATGAAAAGCTATCTTCAGCTAAGGCTAAAGCAAAAGAACTTAAAAGTGCAATGGACAGTGCATCTCTAGAGTCAACTGCGGTAGAACAAAGTATTGAGCAAGTTACTGCAGATTTAACAGACATTAGAGAAAAGCAACAAATTATTCATTCTAACAGTAGACAAATTAGTTCACTTCGTGTTCAAATAGATTCTATAAAAGGAGAGCTAGAAACTAGTGCAGTAGCTGATCTAAATGATGCACATAAAGAATTAAAGAATTTAGAACAAACTCGTAATTCTTTTATGGAAACAAAATTTGCTTTGAATGAAAAGCAACAATATAATCAAGTGATTCTTGAAATGCTAAAAGATACTGGTATTAAAACTAAAATCATTAAACAATATCTCCCAGCTATAAACCAGCTAGTTAACAATTACCTGCAGACTTTAGATTTCTTTATCCACTTTAATTTGGATGAATCATTTCAAGAAACACTTAGATCAAGACATCGCGATGCTTTTACCTATGCTTCTTTTTCTGAAGGCGAAAAGCAAAGAATTGATTTAGCACTCTTGTTTACGTGGCGGCAAGTTGCTAAAATGAAAAATAGTGTAGCCACAAATCTTCTTATCCTTGATGAAACATTTGATTCGTCACTTGATCATGATGGAGTAGATAACCTGATGAAGATCTTATATTCTTTAGAGGATGATACAAACACCTTTGTTATATCTCATAAAGGTGAAATACTGGATGGAAAATTTCAAGAGAAACTTGAGTTTGTTAAAGATAGAAATTTTTCAAAAATTAAAACTTAATGGTGTACATACCGCCAAAACTATGGTATAATAATACTTATAGAATAAACAATGGAGCTTTGTTATGGAACTGAAAGAATCTACTCTTCAGGTATTGAAAAACTTTTCTACGATTAATCTTAATCTAATTGTAGAACCCGGTAATGTTGTTAAAACTATTACCGAAGCAAAAAATGTACTTGCTGAAGCAACGCTGGAAGAATCATTTCCAGTTGGGTTTGGCATTTACGATCTAAATGAATTTTTAAGTGTTGTTAGTCTTGTTGATAATCCTACCTTAAAGTTTGATGAAAACTATGTTATCATTAGTGATAGCTCAGGTAGATCCAAGAGTAAATATTTCTTTAGCGATACAGAAATGTTGACAGCACCTAGTAAAGCAATCACTATGCCTTCAACGGATGTAAAGTTTACGCTGGATAGTGAAACACTATCTCGCCTAAAGCGCGCATCATCTGCACTTGGTCATACTAATGTATCGATTACACCAAGTGATGGTGCACTAGAACTTTCGATTGTAGATCCACAGAATACTACATCGAATACTTTCTCTATCATGGTTGATGGAGAATACTCTGAGGCAAAATTTAATTTTGTACTCAACATTAGCAATCTAAAAATTGTTGATGGAGATTATGATGTAAGTATTTCATCTAAACTAATCTCAAACTTTGTTAACAAAAGTACTGCAGTTCAATATTGGATTGCTATGGAAAAATCTTCAACGTTCGGAGTTTAATTATGGCTGAAGAAAAAAAAGAAGTCGAAGCAGCGGAAGATCCGCATGCTCAGATTTATGAAGTTGCGAACCGGGCCGCTAGGTCTACGATCGCTGTAGTTGATGCCCTCACACAACGTGGTGGGTTTAAGGGTGAAGAGCTATCTACCATTGGTGGATTGCGTGATCAATCGATTCAGATCATCCAACTTGCTGAAAACTACCAGCAAGAACAAGCTTCTAAGTAAGCTAGTTATTTTTTATTATGGAGTATGTGAATGTCTACAGATTTTCTGTGGGTCGAAAAGTATCGGCCAAAAACTATTGAAGAATGTATTTTACCTGAATCCCTTAAGAATACGTTTAGTTCAGTAGTACAAACCGGTGAGTTGCCTAATATGCTTCTCACCGGTACCGCCGGCTTAGGTAAAACTACAGTCGCAAAAGCAATGTGTAATATGCTAAACCTTGATTATATTTTAATCAATGGTTCAGAGGAAGGCAACATTGATACACTTCGCGGAAAAATTAAACAGTTCGCGAGTTCTGTTTCATTACAAGGTGGCTATAAAGTAGTTATCCTTGATGAAGCAGATTATTTGAATCCTCAATCGACACAGCCTGCTCTTCGTGGTTTCATTGAAGAGTTTGCTAATAACTGTCGATTTATTCTAACATGTAACTTTAAGAATCGAATTATTGAGCCATTGCACTCACGGTGTGGTGTATACGAATTTAATACTTCTAAAAAAGATATGGTTCAATTGTGTGGTCAATTTATGGATCGCGCTGCTAACATCCTTTATAAGGAAGAAGTATCATTTGATAGTAAAGTTCTTGCTGATTTAATTATGAGACATGCACCAGATTGGCGCAGAGTTCTTAATGAATTACAAAGACATAGTGCATCTGGTAGAATTGACTCAAATGTATTAACGTCATCAAGTGAAAAAACATTCGATGAACTATTTACTTTTCTGAAAACTAAAGACTTCAAAAAGATGCGGCAATGGGTTGTCAATAATATTGATACCGATGCAAGTGCAATCTTTCGTGGAGTGTATGATCGTATGACAGATAAAGTATCTCCTCAATCTATTCCTCAACTCGTTCTTATACTTGCTGACTATCAATATAAAAACGCTTTTGTTGCAGATCATGAATTGAACGTAGTCGCCTGTATGACAGAGATTATGGCCAATGTTGAACTTACATAGAGGTTTTAATGAATCCGTTTGAATACTTAAATGCTATTAATACTTCTAAAGAAGATATAATGGTTGATGATATTACAGAAAAGCAATACAATGCGTTTATGGTTAACCGTGGTCTTTCTTATTTTAACGATACTGTTCTCATGGCTAATGAAATGAATCAGCATGCACACCTTGACAGCCGTCTTCAATTCGACTTCCTTATAAATATAGTAAGGAAGAAGAAAAGATTTTCGAAATGGGCAAAGCCTCAAATTGAAAGCGATATTGAAGTTGTTAAAGAATACTATGGTTACAGTAATGAAAAAGCCCGCCAAGCACTCACACTTCTATCGCCAGATGATATCAATGGGTTAAAGAAGAAGGTGTATAAAGGTGGAACAAAATAATGTAATCGAGTGGAGTCCGCAGTCAATGCTGGAAATCACTCTTAATGAACCAGACGATTTTCTCAAAGTAAGAGAAACTTTAACAAGAATCGGTGTAGCATCACGTAAAGAAAAAAGACTATTTCAATCCTGTCATATTTTGCACAAGCAAGGCAGGTATTTTATAGTACACTTCAAAGAGCTATTTCTTTTAGACGGTAAGAAAGCTAACCTTGAAGGAACCGATCTTGCTCGTAGGAATACAATCGCACAATTAATGAGTGATTGGGGTCTTATTGAGATTCAAAAGAGTGATGATGTAAATGGCCAAGCGCCGCTTAGACAAATTAAAATCATACCGTTTAGAGAAAAAAGTGAATGGGAACTTTGTCCGAAATATAACATCGGGTCAAAGCAGTAATTATAGAGTTAGTATGTATAGAGTGACAGGTTATTTTAGGGAAAGAAAAGTAGTTCAGTACTTCACTGACGTATACGACGCTATTGATTTCAAAGATATTGTCGATGCAAACTATCCTATAAAAGTGACATTTGAAAAAGGAGTATATCCTGTGAGAACATTGATCGTAAACTGTTGGAATGCAATCATGGATCATAACATGAATCCGCTACGAAATATTCCAGATATGCAAACACGCCATGTAGTAATGCAAATACTAGCGTGGATGTGGTGTATTATTTTTAGTATGAGTGTTGGCAGCGTTACTGTATTTGCAGTTAGTGCTGTTGCCCACATTCTCTTTATAGCGGGAATTGTTATAACAGTTGCTACATTCGAAACAGCCAGACGAGCTCCACAATATTTTGGTGGACTTGGTCGCGGTAATGGAGGAGAGCACGAATAATGGATTGGCTAACTGCTGATTTAATTGATGCAATGAATGAGACATCATGGTTTGATGGCATTGGAACAATTTTTGTTTTATTGCTTGCCTATGCTGCTTATCGTTGGATTAAAAAGAAAATCTAATATAAATAGAATCGTAATGCTACACTATGTAGGTTACGTAAATAACCTTGCTATTCTATAGGAGGAAACAATGACTAGCAATTTCGCATACCCACGTTCGGGTTTTATTGGTTTTGACCACATCTTCGATCAGCTTGAGAATATTCACAAGCATGCGAAGGATACCTACCCACCACATAATGTCGTAAAGAATGACGATTACAATTTTGTAGTTGAAATGGCAGTGGCTGGATTCAAACAAGATCATATTGATATTGAAGTAAATGATGGTGTGTTGCACATTAAAGGCGACAGACCGACAAGGCGCGATCAAAATTCGTATGTTCATAAAGGTATTAGTGCAAAAAACTGGATTAAGTCATTTAGACTGTCGGAATATACCGAAGTAACAGGAGCTAATCTTGAGGATGGAATCTTAGCCGTGAATTTACAGGTGGTTCTACCAAAAGAAAAGCAGCCTCGTAAGATCAAAATTAAATCTAACGAGGAATTAAAAAATGACAACAATAGCGCTCAACTTCTCAACGAAAATATTTGAGAAATTTCTAAGCTCACTAAAAGTAACTCTTTCAGCAATGCTGATTGGGTACCAAGTCGCAAGACAAAAAGCAGCTAATAGGCAAATTGCTCCTATGATTCTGCATGAGTACCCTCATCACACGCTTGAATCTCTACTGTCAGAAATGAATGACAGAGCGGAGGTAAGATACCGTGATTAAAAAAATCAAAGCTTGGTGGAAGAACTACAAAATGTGTCCTGACGAAAAATATCTAGCAAGAGCTACAGACTTAGTAGATCTTGAACAAAGAATGAAAAGACTACAACGCGGTTTAGGCCCATTGGGTTATTACCGATGAAAGACTTTTTTAATACTTTGTTAATGTCGTTAGAAGCACATAGGCTAGCATCATCTGGAAGAATGGATGAAGCTAAAAAGCTTATGTTAGGCAAATAAAAATGACAGAAAGGGCGGGAAACCGCCCTTTTTTTGTTTACTTTACATGATTTCTGTGGTATAATAATATCTACAGTTGAGGATTAACATATGTCATTTTACACTTCTGTCGCTCGTTACGGCAACTCTTTACTTTATCGTGGCTACAACCATAATGGTGTGCCAGTAAAGAAAAAAGTTAAATACGAGCCTACGCTTTTTGTGCCTACACAAAAACAAACTACATGGAAATCTCTTGATGGTGTACCGGTTGCGCCTGTAAAACAAGCATCTATGAAAGATGGTAAGGAATTCCTAGAAAGATATTCAGATGTTGCCAATGCTAAGGTATATGGCAACCAAAACTTTGTACACCAATACATCACTGAAAGGTTTCCTCACGATATTCAATTCAATCGTGCACATATTCAAGTATGTAACATTGATATTGAGGTTGCCTCGGATGATGGATTCCCCGAACCTAGCGATGCTTTGCATCCTGTAATTTCTATTGCTCTTAAAATGAGCCGTGGTAACGTATACTATGTTTGGGGCTTAGATGATTATCATGCTAAAACTGATAATATTCGTTATGTAAAGTGTGCTAATGAGCATGAGCTACTTAATAAGTTTATTAGTTACTGGGAGGATAATTGTCCTGATGTTATAACTGGTTGGAATACACGATTTTTTGATATTCCATATCTCGTTAATCGTATTAATCGTATTGTTTCTCCTGAATCTATTCGTAGATTATCTCCTTGGGGTTTAGTGCACTTTCAAGAAAAAACTATCAAAGGCCGTAAGCAACAGGCATATGACATAGTTGGTATTTCTCAACTTGATTACATGGAATTGTTTATTAAGTTTGGTTATTCCTATGGTGCTCAAGAATCTTATGCACTAAATCATATTGCTTATGTTGTCCTTGGTGAAACTAAATTATCATATGAAGAATACGGTAACCTTTATAATCTTTACAAACAAAATCACCAGCTTTTTATTGACTACAACATTAAAGATGTCGAGCTTATTGAACGCCTTGAAGACAAGATGGGGCTTATCACACTAGCTGTGACTATAGCTTATAAAGGTGGTGTTAACTTCCAAGATACATTTGGCACTACTGCTATCTGGGATTCAATCATTTATCGTGAACTACATAAAAACAAAATTGCTATTCCTCCTGCTATCGAAAAAAATAAAATGGAATATCCTGGTGGCTTTGTTAAAGAACCACAGGTAGGTATGCATGAATGGGTATGCTCATTTGATTTGAATTCTTTGTATCCTAATCTTATTGTACAATACAACATGTCACCTGAAACAATCATTGGTGTCACTGAAAAAGGTGGTGTGGATTATTATCTTAATGACCAAACAACCTGTTCCACTTATGCCACAGCAGCTAATGGTTGTACTTTTAATTGCGAAAAGCAAGGTATCATTCCTCAAATCATTGTTCAATATTACGATGAACGTAAGTCTGTTAAGAATATGATGATTGCTGCTATGAAAAAGTACGAGGTTGAAAAAACATTTGAACTTGAAAAAGAAATCAATCAACTCGAAAATCGTCAGATGGCTATTAAGATTCTATTGAATTCTCTTTATGGTGCACTTGGCAATAAGTACTTTCGTTATTTTGATATGCGTATAGCTGAGGCTATTACTTTATCTGGCCAGCTTGCTATTCTTTGGGCTGAACGTACTATGAACAAAGAAATGAATAACATCCTTAAGACTAATGATAAAGATTACGTTATTGCAATTGATACTGATTCGTTATATGTCAACATGGGGAATATAGTCAAACACTTTGAGCCAAAGAATCCAACAGCATTCCTTGATAAAATTTGTCAAGATCATTTTGAACCTGCTCTTGAAAAGTCTTATGCTAAAATGGCTAGCAACATGAATGCATACGATAATCGTATGGTTATGGCACGTGAAGCAATTGCTGATCGAGGTATATGGACTGCTAAAAAGCGATACATATTAAATGTACATAATAACGAAGGTGTACAATACGCTGTGCCTAAACTTAAAATCATGGGTATTGAGGCTATCAAATCTTCTACACCAGAAGTTGTGCGGGATAAGTTCAAAAAAATATTTCAAGTTATTATTTCTGGTGATGAACAAGCAACACAAAAGTTTATATCAGATTTCCGCGATGAGTTCAAAAGTCTTCCACCTGAAAAAGTATCTTTTCCACGTGGCACATCTGATTTATCAAAGTGGTCTGATAAAAAACTTGTTTATGGCAAAGGTACGCCAATTCATGTACGTGGTGCTTTACTATATAATCACCACATCAAAGATAAAGCTTTACTTAAAAAGTATGTGACTATTAAAAACGGAGAGAAAGTAAAGTTTTGCTATCTTCGTATGCCTAACCCAATCCGCGAAAACGTAGTATCGTTTCCAGATTACTTACCTAATGAACTACAGCTTCATAACTATATTGACTATGAAATGCAGTTTAATAAAACATTCCTCGACCCATTGGAACCTATTCTAAATGCGGTTGGATGGAGTAGCTCAGAACAAATGACATTGGAGGATTTTTTCGTATGAGTGCACCTTTCAAAGGCGACTTACCTTATGACATAAATTTTATGCATCAAAAATATGGTGTCCATAAGTGGATAGCCGAAAATAAAGATAACAAAGAACTAATGAAAAAGTTCTTAAAGTTTCGTCTTTCATTTCTTATGGAAGAACTACAAGAAACAGAAAAAGCTGTCGATGAAAAAGATTCTGAAGAAGTAGTTGATGGTCTTATTGATTTGGTAGTTGTCGCTCTTGGCACGTTAGATGCTTTTGGAGTAGATACATATCGAGCTTGGGATGAAGTGCTTCGTGCTAATCTCGATAAAGAAGTTGGTGTAAAAGAATCACGCCCTAATCCATTAGGAATGCCTGATTTAATTAAACCTGAAGGCTGGGAAGCTCCAACACATAGAGGAAACCATGGCATTATCCCTAACGCTTTTCAATAGTATATTTGATAATAAGACAGACAAACGAGTTGATGTTCATGACTTCAATGCGTTTGAACGCGTCTTATATCAACTTGCTGAAAAGCCTAGGAAAGGAAAACAAGACGCAGAACTAATGTCACCTGCTGTATATAAACCCAACACAACACGTGCAAATGATAATGTAGTTGAATGGTCTATGTGGTGTGCAGTCGATGTTGATGATTTCGAATTTGAAGGAGATTTATTTGATGCTCTTAACAAACTTTTTGGTAGTTGGCGTTGGGTGTGTTATTCTACTGCTAGCTCTACTATTGATGTACCGAAATTCAGACTTGTATTCCCACTTGCATATGGTGTTGAACGAGATAGAATCAAAGCCTTCTGGTATGCGCTCCAAAGTGAGCTCGGAGAACTTGGAGATAAGCAGACTAAAGACTTGTCTCGCATGTATTACATCCCAGGCAACTATAATGGTGCTAATAATTTTATATTCAGTAATCGTAACGGCAATACTATTGACCCGGACGAATTAATTAGAAAACATCCAATGCCTATAAAATCAACTGGCAATTCATTTCTTGATAGAATGCCAGAAGAAATGAGACAAGCGATTACATCTTATCGTAAATCTCAAATGGATAACACTAATGTCAATTGGACATCATATCACGATTGTCCCTTCTTTCCTAAAAAGCTTGCTAATGAGTATAGAACTATTAGTGGTACAGGTTGGTATCACAAAATGTATCAGATTATGGTAGCAACAGCAAGCAACGCCGTAACTAAAAAATATCCAATTACTGCAGCTGAAGTATCTCAACTATGTCGACAGTTTGATACTGACACAGGTAATTGGTATGAAAATCGTCCACTTGATAAGGAGGCAGATCGTGCAATCGAATACGTGTACAGAAATATTTAATATGGATATGAGCTTTAGCATTGATGATATACAAGACAAACATGAATGGAGTGAAAGGGCTATGAATGAAGCAAAACAAATTCATAGAAAACCTTCTACTGCTCGAGGTAGAACTCTTAATGAAATATATGAAGTAACCTTATACGGTCATGCTGCAGAACAATACCTGATTGAAACTGGATGGATGGATGATGAGCGTCCATACAAAGATCTGATAGATCCACAAGGTGATCTAATAGAAGTTAAATGTACTGAACACCTTGGAAACGTTCCTTATGTATTAGCTAGATGTCAAGCAGCTAAACTTGAAACATGGCGTAAATACCCTGATATTGTCTATATTTTTATCAATAATAAGAAGTCTAAAGAGTATATTCATGAAGGAATATACCAGTGGAATGGAAAAAAATTTACAAAAAAATCATAAGCCTTTGTTTTTGTTGAATATAAAAATGCACTTTTTCCTTTACTTTTGAGAAGAAATGGTGTATAATAGATCTATAAAATGGAAAAGGAAAAGAAAAATGAAAAACTTAAAATCACTAATCAAATCTTATAAAAACCAAGCTAAATCAGATTGGGCAATTGCCGAAGATATGGCTGATATGTACCTTGCAGATGCAAACGATGCAGAAGTTGTATATAACTTCATCACTGAAAGCAATGGTGCTAATATGCCAACTGCCGCTAAATATCTTAGCAGCCGTGATACAATCGTTCGTGAAGCCATCTGTGTAGCCATTGCTGAAGATAAAGGTAATGACTTCTTGGTAGAAAACTTTGGTTGGAGTATCGTATAATGAATTTAGCTTATTGTGATATGATTGCTTATGCAATTAAAGATAATATTGCCAAAGTTACTGATGGTAATATTACTTCAGGTGTTGTTGATTTTGATTTAGCTAAAGAAGGTTATATGCAATCAACTTCAAAGTTTCTTACTTTAACTGACTGGAATGGTAAGCAGTATAAAGTAACAGTTGAGGAGTGTAAATAATGAAAAATGTAATTGGAAGTGCTCTTATTTTTGTAGGTTTCTTTTTAGTAATTGGTGCAGCAGGTTCTGATTGTGACGGCGATTGTATGGAAAACGCTTTGTCACTTTCTGAATTATTAGTGTTTACTTCTGTTGGACTTTGTGGTATAATAGCTGGATCAGCAATGTGTTTAAGGAGTAATATATAATGTCAAAAACAGGTCAAGCCTTTTATGAAGGTCAGGTTTTCGCTGAAGAAAACTTTAATGAAAGTAGAAATGTATTTGTTGATAAAGCTGAAGTGCAGTTTGGTAAACATACGTTTCAATATAATTCTGCGCTATATGCTTTTGATGAAATTCAAAGCGATCTAAATAGCGTATGGAGTTCAAGTAATGAGCAATGAGCGCCAGTCTGTAAAAGTTTTGCAAGAATGTATTGCATTACAAATTAAAAAAGGCCAAGACTATCAGTCTGCTAAATCTAACGTAGTGCAAGCTATGCACTATCGTCGAGGTGTAGATACTATCTACGATATCATGCATGGTAAAATGATGCGTGCTGCTTCTTTACTTGAGTCTGGTCAAGAACCTAATCACGAATCTCTTGAAGATACGTTTATGGATCTTATTAATTATGCGTCTTTTGCTGTATCATATATGCGTGGTGAAATGGATGGACAGGATCCTAATAACGATATGTTTAATAGGCCAAAGAAATGAAGATAGGCCTTACAGCATCAACGTTTGATTTGCTTCACGCTGGCCATATTGAAATGCTACGTGAAGCAAAGTCTAAATGTGATTATCTTATTTGCGCCTTGCAAATAGATCCAACCGCAGATCGTGACACTAAAAACACGCCTATCCAATCAATTGTAGAAAGACACACGCAGCTAGCTGCAGTAAGATATGTAGATGAAATCATACCTTATTACTACGAAGCTGACTTAGAAGATATTCTACAAATGAAAACTATCCATGTAAGAATTCTTGGTGAAGAATACCGAGATAAAGATTTTACAGGTAGAGATATTTGTAAACATCGAGATATTGAATTGTATTTTAATAAGCGTGACCACAGATTTTCAACTAGTGGTCTAAGAAGGAGAGTAAGTAATGCAAAGCGTAAGTGATATTCGTGAGTTTTTTATAGACGCACTTAAAGGTGAAAGGTTTACTGTAGATCGAACCGGTCAAAAAACTATTGAAATGCTTGGCGCTTGCTTTGTTGCAGATGAGCCTGCTATTTTCGGCACGCCTAATCAAGACTATATTGATGCAGAAATCGATTGGTACATTGGTTGCTCAACAAACATTAATGACATTCCTTATGGTGATGAGCCACCTAAAGCATGGCAGTACGCAGCAAACTCGCATGGTGAAATTAATAGTAACTATGGTCAACTAATTTTTAGTGACACATATTATCGTCAATTCGATAATGCTCTAAATGAATTGCTATATAATATGGATAGCCGTCGTGCTTCTATGATTTATAATCGCCCTTCAATTTGGTCAGAGTTTAATGCACATGATAAAAATGATTTTATATGTACTAATGCTGTCACTTATTATTTACGCGATGGCTCAATCCACGCTGTGGTCCAAATGCGCTCAAACGATGTTGTGTTCGGATACAAGAATGACTATGCTTGGCAGCAGTATGTTTTAGAAGAATTAACTCGAGCATACAACTATGAATACATGATGAGTGCTGCTGACGCAGACTATCGTAAAGATATGAAAGTTGGTAGTATAACATGGCAAGTACAAAACTTGCATGTTTATGAAAAACATTTTGAATTGGTAAAGTCATGATTGCAGGAAAAGTTTGGGGTCAAACAGAATTAGTTGAAGCAAACGGTGCATGTGAGTTCCATCGAATTGAATATAAAGCAGGAATGCAATGTTCAGAACATAAGCATGAATTTAAGTGGAATGGCTTTTATGTAGAGTCAGGCACTATGCTGATTAGAGTATGGCAAGCAGATCAAGGATTAGTTGATGAAACTATTTTGTATCCTGGCGATTTTACAAAAGTAAAGCCTGGTCTCTATCACCAATTTGTTGGAATTGAAGACGGCGTTGCTTTTGAATTGTATTGGGCTGAATTCAATCACAATGATATTAAACGTAAAACATCAGGTGGTAAATCGTAATGTATGATAAGTGGGATAAACGTTATCTTGAATTGGCTAAGCATATTGCTTCATGGTCTAAAGATCCTTCAAGAAAAATTGGTGCAGTAGCTGTTGGTCATAACGGTGAAGTTTTATCTCAAGGATATAACGGCTTTCCACGAGACATTGAAGATTTTCCTGAAAGATATAATGATAGACCAACAAAGTACAAATATGTAGTTCATGCAGAAATGAATGTCATATATAATTCATCATGGAATGGTGTATCTCTTGCTGGTTCAACACTATACGTATATGGTTTACCTGTTTGTAGCGATTGTGCTAAGGGTATTATCCAAGTAGGCATTGAACGAGTAGTAATGGTTGATCAGGTTATTCCAGATGATTGGAAAAACTCTGCAAGCTTAACATTTGAAATGTTTGACGAAGCAGGTATAGTATATGAATTTGTTGATTTGGATGACGGACCATCTAACGATAACGTTGTTAAGCTTAAACCGAAAAAAGATTAATTTTTTGGTGTACAAACCCTCATATATATGATATAATAACTATTATAATAAAGACAGGTGAAAAGTATGAAAGTTGTACATATTTTAGGCCGCGGCATTGAAGGCTGCGGCGTAACTCGATTTACACTCGAACTAAAAGACTGGGCACTAAAACAGGGGTGGGATTATACAGTCTATGCACCTAGTGATAAAAAGTGGACACGTGCCGCATCTCATTATTTAGATGAAAATATTAAACAGTGGAAGTGGGGTAATAAACCTGCTCGTGGTGATACGATCTGCGGCACTGAATTAATTGTTGAAGATTGCAATAATGCTGATGTAGTACTTATTGGTTCACTACCTTCTAAAGGTCACCCTGATGATTGTATTGAAAACTTTGGTAAGTTGATTAATGGAATCACGACTAAAAAAGTTATGATTCAACACGATCACAAAATGATGTCAATCAAGCGTAATGCTTTACTTGATGACGTTATCAAATCTGCAAACGTTATTCTATCATATTCTACTAAAAGTCCTTTTATGGATTACTGTAGAAATCTTGGTGCTAAAGCTAGTTCATATAGCTTTTGTAATGGTGTTAATGTAGAAAGCATTCGTAAACAATATTGGAAACCTATTGAAGATCAAGATCCTAATCACTTGAAATGGATTGGCAGGTCTGCATACTGGAAAGGTTTCGATGTTATGTTCGACTTGCAGAAAAGTTTGCCTGATCCTTTGTATACATTAGAAGGAATGGAAAAATCAATTCAGTTTGTTGATATCCGCGAAAAATTTGAATTCCACGAAATGGCAGAAGACTTTGATGTTCAAACATCACCCGGTGGAAAAGCTTATGTTTTCGGTGCATTCAAACATGCTGAAATGCTAGAACGTATGTCACGCTGTGGCTTTGGTTTTCAGTTGACAACTCTTCAACCTGAATACATTCAAAACTTTATTGAATTTACTCACTTAGAAATTGCTGCTGTTGGTGTAGTTCCAATTTTTAGAAAAGCTTTTGGTGATCATTGTACACACTTGCAAACTGGCAATAGGCTTACTGCAGATAAAAACACTGGTACGATATGGGCAGGCGAAGTAGGTAGCGATTGGACAGAAACTATTGAAATCATAAATAAGCTTAGAAAAGATAATGTAATGCGTGACGAATGGCGTGAAATGGCTTATGAATATTATGCATCGCACAATGGACCGGATGTGTCATTCCCTGATATATTCAATAAAATTGACAAAACACCAGACAATCAATCACAGGGACTAGAGGAGTTTTTCGTATGAAACCTAAAAAGATTTTTATAACCGGTATTGCCGGAATGATTGGATACCACACAGCAAAAAAGTTAATGGATGCAGGTTATCACGTTAGCGGTATTGACAACTTTAACAATTACTACGATCCAAAGCTTAAGCATGATAGAGAAGCTTTACTTATTGCTAATGGATTAGATCCAGAAAATATAATTGTTGGTAATATTGAAAATGTAAATTTTCATAGTATCTTAAAAAATGTAGACTTAGTGATTCACCTTGCAGCATATGCAAATCCACGACATGCAATGGCAGAACCACAGCCATATATTGATACTAATATTTCAGGTACACAACGTCTTATTGAAGGCGCTGAAAGAAATAAAGTTCCGATTGTATACGCATCAAGCTCATGTGTCATGCATGGCCAGCCTTTGCCGTGGAATGAAGATGATCGTCCAGCCCTACAAAACAATCCGTATGGTTGGTCTAAGTATGTAAACGAATGTCAGTTTGCACACAGCACTGTTGTAAAATCTGCTGGTCTTCGCTTCTTTACTGTCTATGGTCCTTATGGTCGACCAGATATGGCACTGTTTAAGTTTGCTGATGGTATTGTAGCAGGTACGCCTATTGATCTATACAACTATGGTGATATGAAACGAGACTTTACTTACGTTGATGATATTGTACAAGGCGTTAAGATTGTAGCTGAAAATATTCTTAATGATAATCAAGAAGTTGACCATGAAGTTTTCTGTATTGGTTATGGTGAGCAAGTAGAATTGGTTGAGTTTGTAGATGAGATTGAAAAAAATCTTGGACGTAAAGCTGAAAGAAATCTTACACCAGCGCATCCTGCCGATACTCCTGAAACTTGGTCAGATACAACTAAAATTCAAAAACTTGGATATAAACCTACTACTTCTATTAAAGAAGGTGTAAGTCAATTTATTACATGGTACAAAAAATATTATGGAGTCAATTAATGTTTAATCATACTAGAACTCCTTTGATTGGCATTGTTGGTCACGGCTTTGTAGGTAAAGCTGTTGACTATGGCTTTAGTCAACGTGATGTAAAGAAGTTTATTGTAGATCCTAATATTGATACAACTATAGACGACTTAACAAAATTTGATCCTGATGTTACTTTTGTTGCAGTACCTACACCAATGTCAGATGACGGAAAAATCGATGCAAGTATTGTTACAAAGGTAGTTAAAGAACTAATAGATAAGACAAAAGGTTTTGTTGTAGTTAAATCTACAGTGACTCCTGATATTATGATGGAGCTAGCAAATTTAGCTAGAGATAGAATTGTTTATAACCCTGAATTCCTTACTGAAAAAAATGCAAATGAAGACTTTATTAATCCTAAAATGCACGTATTCGGTGGTGACCCAGGCACTTGTAGATTCATCGAAGAGCTTTTCGAAACCTGTTCGCTTTGCCGTCCATGTCCTGTCTTCCATGTGTCAATTGCTGAAGCAAGCCTTATCAAATATGGAATCAACAGTTTCCTCGCTACAAAAGTCCTCTGGTTCAATCAGTTTTACGATACTGTTAACGGCCATGGAAATTATAACCGGATTATTTCTGCTATTGCCAATGATCCTAGGATTGGTCATAGCCACACTATTGTACCTGGCTTTGATGGGAAGCGCGGTTTTGGTGGTGCTTGTTTCCCTAAAGATACAAAAGCTTTATCATACTTTGATCCAGAATTCTCTATCCTTAAAGACGTTATTACAGCCAATAATAAAATTAGGTCAACGTATGAAAAGGATTCTAGAGAGAAAGAACAGAATGTAAATTATGACTAGTTATGCAAGTATTGTTCCGCTCATAGGCGGTGAAACTTTTGCTATGGAAAACGTGTTTGGTAATGAACCCGAATACGTTTTATCATACTCGGGATTTGAAGCAAATGATAGCCAACTTCTTAATCATTATGGGAATCGTATTCCTTACTATAAACTTGATGAAGTATCTCATACCGCTTCTAAAGTGGACGTGGTCAATTCTGTTTGTCCTTGCGCAGGTTTGTCTAGTCTTAGTGTTAGTTCACGCTCTGATCACGAACATAACGACTGGATGATTAAATCTTCTCAATACGTTCTTGAAAATGTACAACCTAAAGTATTGTGGGGTGAGAATGCACCAAGACTTGCATCTAAAATGGGTGAGCCTGTTGTAAAACAATTAAGACAACTCGCCAAAGACAATGGATACACGTTTAGTTTGTATAAAACAAAATCATTGCTTCATGGATTAAGTCAAATTCGTGATAGAGCATTCTTTTTCTTTTGGAAAGGAAAGGCTGTACCTAAATTCGAATTTTATAAAAGACCACATATGAAGATTGAAGACCAAATTAGATCTTCTGCAAGAAATGATGAAGATCCTATGTCTAAAATCATTGTGCAAAAGGAAAAGCCTTCAGACAATCCTTTTTATCAATTCATCTTAAAAGAAATGTTAGGTGGAATTGATCATATAGAATTTGCTAAAAGAATAGAAAAAACTACTAATGTTCTTCATTACTTTGAAGATAACGGTGGTAACTATTATGATATGTCTAAGTGGATGATAAAAGAAGGATACGAAAGTCATTCTCAAAAATGTATTCGTATGGGAGATAAGTTAAAAGCAGGTGGTAACATTATGCGTAAGACTACTGAAATCCCAAAGGATTACATTGGAGCCTTTGTAGGTCATATGCCTATTATGCTTACACACCCAGATGCTGATAGATATTTGTCAATTAGAGAATGTTTAGATATTATGAAAATGCCTAAAGACTTTCAATTGGTTGGCGGAGTAAAAAATCTAAATATGATTTGTCAGAATGTTCCAGTTACAACAGCATCTGACATGGCTGCAAACGTTAAAAGATTTGTTGAAGATGATATTGAATTGGTTGGATCTAACTTTGCAATTCAAGACAATAAATCACAAACCTTTTGGTATGAATCTGAGCCTAACACATTAGAAGTCTTTATGTAGTATGGCAGAATGGAGGCATGAAATGTGGCTAAATGATAAACCACCTGAATTAGTTAAAATTAATTTAGGGTGTAGCACTCAAAAAATCAAAGGAATGATAAACGTAGACATCACTTCTACGTGTAACCCTGATAAGGTTATGGACATTTCACAGCAATGGGATTTCCCTGATGATTACTTTGATGAAATTCATGCTTATCATATTTTAGAACATCTTGATTACGAACAATTTATTGAATGTATGAAAGAAATATATAGGTGTGGTAAAGATGGATGCTTTGTTAAAATAGAAATACCACATGTAAGACATGATCATTATTGGGAAGACCCTTCTCATAAGTTACCTATTATGGCAGAAACATTTAACATGTTTCATAGAGATACCTGTATAGAAATGTCAAGACTTAATCAAGGAAATACACCACTAGCAATGATTCATAACATTAATATCGTACCAATGAAGTGGCATCGATATTTGGATAAAGGTATTAAAGCAAAGCTAGACAAAGGCGAGATTACAATGGACCAGGTGGACTATATGGAACGCCATAATAGTAATATTGTAATGGCTTATGGCATAGATGCGTATGTTAGAAAATAAATTTAATGGTGTACATACCAGCAAAACTATGGTATAATAATACTTACAATCGATTAATAGGAGATATGCATGTCAGTAATGGACAAGCTTAAGAAAAACTCACGACTTGGTCATACAGAAATTTTGGCTGAATCTAAATTTTTTACTGAAAAAGATATGACACCAACAGACGTACCTATGGTTAACGTTGCTTTGTCTGGTTCTATTGATGGAGGTTTAGCTCCAGGACTTACTGTACTTGCCGGTCCATCTAAACATTTCAAAACGTCATTTGCTTTGCTTATGGCTGGAGCATATCTAAAGCAACATAAAGATGCTGTTATGCTTTTTTATGATTCTGAGTTTGGTAGTCCTCAGAGTTACTTTACTCAATTTGGTATTGATACCAATCGTGTACTACATACTCCAATTACAAATGTGGAAGAACTGAAGTTTGATTTAATACATCAGCTCGAAAATATTGACAGAAGCGATAAGGTTATTGTTGTTATTGATTCAATTGGTAACCTAGCATCTAAAAAAGAAATGGAAGATGCACTAAATGAAAAATCAGTAGCAGATATGACACGTGCTAAAGCCCTTAAAGGTTTGTTTCGTATGTGTACACCATATCTTAATATGAAAAATATTCCATTACTAGCCGTTAATCATACATATCAAGAAATTGGTTTGTTCCCTAAAGCAATTGTTTCTGGTGGTACTGGCATATATTATTCAGCCGATAATATTTGGATTCTTGGTCGCCAACAAAATAAAGTAGGTACAGAAATTAAAGGCTATCACTTCGTAATTAATGTGGAGAAAAGCCGTTATGTTAAAGAAAAATCAAAAATTCCTATCTCAGTTTCTTGGGAAGGTGGGGTTGAGCCTTATAGTGGTTTGCTCGCCGTTGGTCTTGCTGGTAACTATGTTGCTAAGCCTTCTAATGGTTGGTACTGTCACGTTGACCGTAGCACTGGCGAGCTTATGGATGCCAAGGTCAGAGAAAAAGATACTCTAAAAGCAGAATTTTGGAAACCAATTTTAGAAGAAACTGACTTCAAAGATTTTGTAAATAAACAATATGCAATTGGTTCAGAATCAATTGTTTCTATGGATGAAATTGTAGAAGAAGCAAATGATTAATTTAGATAAAAAATCAGAAGGCCTTGATTACGAAATCATTCCTGCATCTGAATTACCGGATGCAGAACAAGCATGGGATATTCGTATTCTAACTGGAGAATTTTCAGAAACAGTTGTTAGATATGGCAACATTTCTGTTGATGGTAAAGAAGGTGCATTGCACTTTAACTTTACAATCGCAAGTAGTCCGGATAAAGATTTAACTCCTGACTACGTTCCTTTTCAAGATGAGTGTGGATCTATTCTACATGATATTTTGGAAAACGCTTTAACAAAAGACGAAGTAATTTTAACGGAGAGAAAATGAAAATTCTAGTAATGGGCTTGCCGGGTGCTGGTAAAACTTGGCTAAGCGAAAGACTGCAAAAAGCTTTACCCGAATGTGCGTGGTATAACGCAGATAAAGTTAGAGGTATGGCTAACGATTGGGACTTTAGTCCTCAAGCAAGACTGCGCCAAGCAGAAAGAATGCGTAACATTGCAGACTTTGAAGACGGAGAAGAACGTACAGTTATATGTGACTTTGTTTGCCCCTTAGTAGAAACACGTAATATTTTTGATGCTGATGTTTTAATCTGGGTAAACACTCTTGATGAAGGTAGGTATGACGACACAAATAAAATGTTTGAAAAACCAAATGGTACTGAAGCAGGAGCTTATTATGAAGTAACTTCTTATATGTCTGATAAAGAAATAGAAGAGTTTGCAAAGAATATTGAAATTCCTCAGTACAACGATAGTGGCTTAGCACAAGTATTTGGTGATAGCGATTTTGTTCCTAACTTTCTTAAAAATAAGGAGTAGAATATGTCAGAATATGTTAACTCAAATGGTAGATTTGATAAATTAAATCCTACAGTACAAATGCTTGGTAGATGGCAACCTTGGCACGCTGGTCATACAGAATTATTCAAAAGATGTTTTGCTATAACTGGCCAAGTTTGTATTATGATTAGGCAAGTACCAGAAAAACGTGAAGCTAATTCTCGTGTGCCTGGGCAAGATGATAATCCTTTTGATATTCTTCAAGTTCAAGATAATATTGTAAAAAATCTTGGAGAAGAGGGGTTTACTTGTGGTGACGATTATGTTATAATGGTAGTACCAAACATTGTTGATATTAGTTATGGACGTGGAGTTGGTTACACCTTTACTGAACATGATCTTGGCAATGAAATTCATAACATTTCTGCTACTAAAATTCGTGCAGATTTACGAGCAAAAGGATTACTCGATTGAAAATAGAACAGACCATATTACGAAACCTATTGACCGATGAAAAGTATATGCGTAAAGTATTGCCTTTCGTTAAACCTGATTATTTTGAGGGGCCGTATAGAAATCTGTTCAAAGAAGCTGGAAAGTATGTTGCAAAGTATAATAAGCTTCCAACACGAGAAAGTTTCTTAGTTGAAATTACTGAGTCAGACATTCAAGGTGAGCAATATTCCATGGCTATGGATGTTGCTCAAACCTTGTTTGATGGTGACACAGTTGATGAAACATGGCTAATTGATTCAACAGAAAAATGGTGTCAAGATCGTGCATTGCATATAGCAATCATGGAATCAATTTCTATCATCGATGGAAAACACGAATCATTAACAAAAGGATCATTACCAGATTTACTTACTAAAGCACTTGGTGTTGCCTTTGATACAAATGTAGGTCACGACTATGTTGAACAAGCTGAAGAACGTTGGGAATTTTATAACAAAGAAGAAGATCGCATACCGTTTGATCTTGAATATCTCAATAAAATTACAAAAGGTGGTGTACCAAATAAAACACTTAACATTGCCCTTGCAGGTACTGGTGTTGGCAAGTCTTTATTCATGTGTCATGTTGCTAGTGGCGCTTTGGTAGAAGGTCGTAATGTTCTTTATATTACGATGGAAATGGCTGAAGAAAGAATTGCTGAACGTATTGATGCTAATTTACTTAACGTTCCAATTGATCAGCTAGATAAAATGACTAAGGATCAGTTTTCTACTAAAGTGGCAGACCTATCAACTAAAACAAATGGTAAGTTAATTGTTAAAGAATATCCTACTGGCTCAGCTCATGCTGGCCATTTCCGCGCGCTATTAAATGAGCTTAAGCTAAAGCGTGCATTTGAACCTGATATTATCTTTATTGATTATCTAAATATTTGTTCAAGTTCTAGAATGAAAGGCATGGGAGGATCGATCAATTCATACACCTACATTAAAGCAGTTGCTGAAGAGTTACGTGGCCTTGCGGTCGAGTTCAACGTACCGGTCTTCTCTGCAACGCAAACGACTCGTTCTGGTTTTAGTAACTCGGATGTTGGGCTTGAAGATACAAGTGAGTCTTTTGGATTACCCGCAACGGCCGATCTAATGTTTGCTATTATTTCAACTGAAGAGTTGGAGCAACAAGGTCAACTCATGGTCAAACAGCTTAAGAATAGATATAATGATCCAACAAAATACAAGCGGTTTGTAATTGGAGTAGATCGAGCTAAAATGAGATTGTATGATGTTGAAGAAGGTGAGCAAACACTAATGGACGATACACCGGTGTTTGATAAATCTGCTACTGCTGAACGTGTTAGTGCAGAAAAATTTCAAGGGTTTAAGCTGTGATCAAAAAATTGTGGCTAACTATTAAAACCCGGTGGTATATTTTTAGAAATAAAAACAAAGTTCATGATTTTATTTATGAATCGGATGATGACTAATGTTGTTAGCAGTTGGCTGCAGTTTTACGTGTAAAAGGTACGAAGGAGATGTTCCTTGGCCAGAACACTTGTCAAAAGAATTAAATAAACCTCTCATCAATAAAGGTATGGAAGGTGTAGGTAATAAGTATATTTTTAGAATTACTATGTCTGAGTTACAGAAAAATCCTGAAATTGACACTGTTGTTTTAGGATTAACTGGGTGGGATAGATTTGAGTTTGTTAAAAAGAAATATATGAGAGAAGACAGTATCAGTAATACTGCCGGCAAAACTCTTAAATTTATGAACGTAGCAACTCACCATCAATTACCAGATAATTTTGATGGCAGGTATCTTGCTGAAGTAGGGAAAAATATTGAAGAATTGAAAATAGATGACTTAGCAGGATATTCTTATATTGACCATTACAATATTCCATATTTTATTGATGAAACTGTATCTTACATTTTAGCTTTACACGATGTTTGTGATAGACGAAATATTAAATTAATTATTATGCAACTAGTGCCAGAGTTTAATGGATATTTTAGATATAACTATATTGGCAAAAGATTTTCAAATCAATTCTTAAAACCATATGTAGAAAAAAAATCTAATATTAAATACATAAATAAAAATATATTATGTTCTACAACGTATGACTTTAATGGTATGTTTTCGTATGTACCTCGTAGACTTACACCAAATAAACTTCACGAGTTTTATAAAGATGATATTAAAAATGGCTTTAGAAAAAATGTGAATGTTTTAGGATACCATGAAAACATAATGGTTACAACAAAAACTAAACATCATCCTGATTTATTTGATCCTCATCCGGATAAAAAAGGTCAAAGGCTAATTTTCGAAAAAGCACTTGATCATTACAATAAAATAGAAAACTTAGATGAATATTATAAAAGGTCTCACTATGAACGCTAGATTAATTAGCTACTCGCAAACAACGGAGAATTTACATGTCGGTAACGATGTCCAAGAACTTATCGCTTATTGCGCCCGTGTCTCGAATCCCTCAAACCAAATTAACGAGGAAACGTCGACAAAATTGCTACATTATCTTGCACAACACAAACATTGGTCGCCTTTCGAAATGGTGTCTGCTTGCCTAGAGATTGAAACTACACGAGATATTGGTCGTCAACTCTTACGTCACCGTTCATTCTCATTTCAAGAGTTTAGCCAGCGATATGCTGATCCTACACAGGATCTTTTATTTGTTAAACGTGGAGCTCGATTGCAAGATCCAAAGAATCGTCAGAACTCGATTGATGCAGCACCGTTACATATCCAAGACCAGTGGGATATTCATCAGCAGGAGGTTATTAGTAAATCTCTTGAAGTTTATAAATGGGCAATTGATAATGGCATTGCAAAAGAACAAGCAAGAGCGGTATTACCAGAAGGTTGTACCATGTCTCGCATGTATGTTAATGGAACTCTGCGAAGCTGGATTCATTACATTGATTTGCGTTCTGCTAATGGAACTCAAAAAGAACACATTGAATTGGCTATAGCTTGCGCAGAAGCAATTAGTAAAATTTTCCCTAATATTATGGAGTACACGAATGACAATTAAATACACTGGCGCTGCGGTGGAAGACGAATATCGTCAAATCAAATTTAACTTTGATTCATCAACTGAAGAGTTTGCGACTGATCAAGACTATATTATTAATCTCGTAGGTCCAGATCCTGAATACGCTTTTAATGAAGGTGATCTTCTAAAAGAAATTAAGACTTATATTGACGGAACATACGATGCTCATTACTCACAAGGCAAGTATCAAGCTACACAGATCATTGAAGACTGTGGTCATGGTATGGGATTCGCTTTAGGTAATGTACTTAAGTACTCTCAGCGATATGGAAAAAAAGAAGGTCTAAACCGAGCAGACCTTCTTAAAGTTGTTCATTATGGAATTATTGCATTAGCTATGCATGATAGATCTACTTCCTAAAACTTTTTAGGAGGAGCAGGTTTACTTCTTTTTTCTATAGCTTCTTTACCATAGAATGCTGCCACGATAGCAGCAACTGATACGAAATAGACAGCAGCCATATCACCTAAGATAGAGGCTGCTTTGTCTAAACCAGCCAATGTTGCAGAAACAACAACTATAGGATATAGTAGCATTCCCCATAAAGCAAACCACGCCATGTTTCTTTGTGCGTCTTGCTTTTTATCTTCATTTTCCATATCACTTCGTTTATCTTCTAGCTCAATCATTTTTGCTTCCATCATCATTTCCTCATCAGTTACAATACCATCACCATCTTTATCTAAATGGTTATATTTAGATCCTGGTTCTAATTTTTTTTCTACCATTGTCTTTACCTATTGGCGAGTGGGTTATCTAAAGATTTTTGAAGTTTTCTATTAAGATCTTCTTCAAGTGAATTTAGTTCTCTTTTGACATAACCTTCCATGCCAGATACTTTATCGTTGAAACGATTGTTAGCATCTTCGATCATAGCTCTTGCGTCTGATTTAGTTCTGTCCATGAGATTTTGAGCTTCATCTTCTACTTTATCGATATCATTCTCAACCTTATCTAAGATTTTTTCCATACGAACTAAGTCACCTCGTAAGTCATGCTTAGTATCTCGCATAAAGTCTACCTGTTCACCAATCGCATCACGAATAATAACAACTTCTTCTCTTGTTATTTTCATTTCTTCATGTAGTACTGCAAGGTTCTTATCAAACTCTGATAAGTCAGGTGCTACGTAGTTTTGGATTTGTTCTTTCATATCCGTATAATCTTTATAGAACTCAAAGCCTCCCCAGAGACCTCCGCCTAATGTTCCAATAAGTGGCAATACTAATAGGAGCTTACTGCCTCCTACTTTGATTCCGCCGTATTCTATTTCAGCCATGTTTTGCTCCTAATTAAAATTGTATTGTGAATCTTCCATTGCACCAAAGGTAGGATCATTTAAGAACCATCTGGCATATGCATGATCAACTACTGGTTTTGGTGGATAAAAGTTAACTTGATTGATTTCTTTTTTACCATATTCATTCTTAAAATCTGGAACATAACTAATCAATGCAAGTAGTCTACGTTGTATGTCCAGTGATTGCTCAAAACTAATAGCGTTTTCTAATTCCCTAGTAGTTTCTATTGCTTTTTGTGCGATGAGCATCCGCATTTTGTCCCGCCTTGAAGTAGTCTTGTTAGGTATGGCTTTCCGTGTGTCTTTTTTTCCACTGGGTTTGACCACTCCGTCGGGCCTATTAGTATTATCGGACACTTGTAATTCATCGTCATTCGTGGACTCTGACTTCCCTTCTTCGGTATCCGACTCTTTCTCCAATTGCGCGAGCTCTGCTTCAATGTCATCCTCCATATTCTTTCCTCTACCACCATTACGAGGATCTTCTGCATCTGCTTCCTTTGTTGATTCTTCCAATTGTGTAATTTCGTTTTCAATGTCATCTTCTAAATTTAATTCACCGTCTCCGTTTTCGCCTTCAGCTTCTAAAGCAGCAATTTCTGCTTCAATGTCATCGTCTAATACTTCAAATTCGTCACCATAAGATGCAGTATCTGGTTCTTCTTGAACGTTTTCTTCTACGTATTCAAATTCAAAGGTTGGAATATCTGCAGCGTAAATAGGTTCACTATATTCTTGTTCTAAAACGTTTTCTACTACTGGGTCATATATTTCAACTGCATCATCGTCAATAGACAAATCGACAAATCCGATACATTGATCGCTATATTGCGCATCCATAGAACACTGTTCATCAAAGTATGCGTCTGCATATCCAGAACATCCTGGATCGTATAAAGCATCTAAATTACAATTTGCGATATAATAGTCTGGGCAGCTTGGATCACTTGCAGGATTTTGATTGCAAATTAAATTTTGATTTGCAGTTGAGTATCCTTTACAGCTAGGATCAAATAGTGGGTTAGCAGTACACTGTTGGTTAAACAATGCTGCAGCATATCCTGGACAGCTAGGATCTGAAATAGCACCATTTAGTGTACACCCATCAGGCTGAAGAATTAATGAACCACCAAAGTTCATTACCTTAGGTCCATACATACCTTGCCAGAACCCGTTATCCACACCGTATATGGTAACTTCTATTTCATCGATATGGGTTCCCGGAATTAATGCTTGTGGAGTAAAGCTTACAACTTCTTCAAGCGTCCAGCCATTTGATTTTGACTGGCTGTAATCCCATTCATCGCTATAGATATTAACGCCACTTGCATATGCGTCAATTGTAATTATCAAATCGTCTAAACAATCACCATTTACTTTTTGTGCATTACAAACACCGTTTACTGTATTAGTGTTTTCATTTTTCCATTGCCATTCTGCTACATAACCTGTAATATCAAACCCTGCACCTGCAAGAGCTTGATTAATAGCAAAGTTAGAAATCCAAGTGTCAGGAGTATATGAAAAGTGCATAATGTACTCATCATGTGTGGAGTACACATATTTCTGATTATGAGAATTACCAGTGCTATGACCACCTGTTCCAAAGTCGCCTTGATTGCCAATAGGTTTAATAGTGTTATCTACGGGATCAATACACGTGCCATTAACGCTACTATTCAAAGGATTAGTAGTTCCATCTGTCGAGCATATTGGAGTGCCGGTTGAAACCTGCGCGTTAGAGTAAGAGTAGGAGCAAAGCAAGGCCACCGATACCAGCGCCAATCTTTGCATTACGTTCTTGAACGTCATCCTTTGTCTCCACTACTTCAGCTGGTGGTATGCGACCTGGGTTATCTTTCCAACCGTCAGTTGCTTTGTCACCAATTTCACCTAAGAATGGACAAGGAGTGCCTGCCATTTCCATTGCATCAAATACTCTACGATCCTGACAAAGGACTGACACCGCAGCCACTTTCATACCCATATCATATAGGGTTTTAGATATTTTTAATCTTTCGCAATTTTCATCGCGGACCATTTCCCCAGTAGATACACCAAGGATCTGAGTCTGAACAGCACCTGAGACTCCAGATAAACAGAGATCAGATGATGACGAGCCAATACTTGGACTAATAGCCGAAGGTGGTGGCGAGATAACAATAGTCTTAGAATTAGCATCTGTATTTACAGTTGAATTAGACTTTGAATCTGTATTAACATTTGAAGTAGTTTGCGCGCTTGCCTGGGTCACGGCAATCATTACAAAAAAAGCAACCGCGAGAAAGTTGCGCATGTTTTTCTCCATTGATTTTCTATTACTATTTATAAAATTAGCGGTTTACATTCAAAAAAAAGTATGGTATAATACTAGTATAAATAAAAATGATTCAGTGAAACTGGATGGATGTAGGCTGGACGCGGGGGCAGTACCCGCCGCCTCCACCATAATAAGTCTTGAGGTAATAATGGACGAAGTACTACTTTGGCAATTTAGAAAATTTTGCGTTGAATATATTTGCATAAACAATTATTCACCGCGGCATGCAAGACTTATTATGATGGGGGCGAAATAGGATCGACAGATACAAGAAGGCAGTGGAGAATCAAAAACGTAAATGCAAACGATAACTTTGCTCCTGAGATGCGCCTAGCGGCATAATCTCTGGGCCCGCCGGAGCCTCGAAACAGAATCCGGCAACTTATTTAAGGAGAGCTATATGGCACCGAGAAATCATAAGAAGTGGTTAGAGTCCCCGAATATAGAATACATCTCTAGCGAATGTTATAACGATCATAGCATCTATCTACGCGAACAAGAAGAAATCTTTTCAAAAGTGTGGGTACCTATGTGTCACAAATCTGAGCTTCCAGAAGCAGGTAACTTTAGGACAACTCAGATTGCTGGACAAAACGTTATAGCAATTAATAACGGCGACAATATTAAAACATACTTGAATCCTGGGAAGTTTAGTACTCCGTCTGGATCAATGACAAGAGTTCAATTCTTAATGGATGACTATACTCCTCTGCACACTGAAGTCAGGCATGGTGGAATGGTATGGACAACATTGAATTCTAATCCTACACAAAGTGTAGATGAATGGACAGCAGGTGCATTTGATTGTATCGCTGATGCTATTGATACAGAAGAAATGGAAGTCTTTCACTATCACAAAGCTGTGATTGATACTAACTATAAATTGTGGCATGATACTAACAGTGAATTCTATCACGACTTCATGCACTACTTTAATAGAGTGAGTGGATTTAATGATGAATATTTCGCTAGAAAGAATATTGCTTTTGATAATGGCCACGTTAACGTGTCTAGCTTTACTGTTAACTATGAAGAGTATGACGGGTTTGAGGATAGAGGGGAGTTATCTTTTCCCAATCTGCCGCCCAACCAGTGGTACATGGTCGACCTCTTCCCAGGGTTTAATTTCAACTTACGGGGTTCCGCGTATCGTTCAGACTCAGTAACACCACTTGGACCTAATAAAGTTCTGATTGAATTTCGTGGTTATGGTCTACGTAAAGATACTCCAGAGGAAAGACAAACAAGAATCAAACATCACAATTCTATTTGGGGACCATTTGGTCGTAACCTACATGAAGATTTGATTGGTGTTGCAGGTCAAGGTACTACAATGAGAGAAGGTACTGAGGCAAGAAACATTCTTCATGGTAGACATGAAAATAGAACTATACATGATGAAGTTGGTATGAGACATTATTATTCTGAATGGGGAAATATGCTTGGAGTTAATCCAATGAATCCCCTACAATTTGAAAAGGCAGCATGATGGATGAAGTTTCTAAACACTAATCCTAAAAGACAATTCAGAGAATATAAAAATTTCTGGGCGTATGGTTATTCAAACTATACGGACCTAGAAGTTATAGGTTTTATTGAAAATGGCATTGACTTTATACCAAAAGGTCAATTTGCCTATGTCTATATAAAAGATAAAAAATACTTTTTTATGTGTGATCACTTGTGCACAACAAACTTGTACTATAATCAAGACTCCGTCACATCTTCCTTTGATCAAATCAGAAAGGTTAGGGAAAACAACACTCTTGATACTGTGTGGCACTCTCAAATAGAATTACTTAAGACTCATACTGTTGGTCCTTTTACACCGTATGAGTCTATTAAGAGAGTCGAACCAGATCATTACGTAACTGAAGTTGGTTCTTACATGTATCATGATTCCATGAATACTCCTACAGTTGAACCAGACTATCAATTATTAAAAACATACGTTAGTAATTTTGCTAATAGAATTACAGAATCAGATCCAGTTGTAGCATTTAGTGGAGGTAAAGATTCTTATTTGGTTGCAGAAGTTTTACGTAAATACAATAAGAATCCTCGTTTAGTAAAAGTCCATAGTGAAAATGTAAGAAACATGGTGGATATTAAAGCTTGCGAAGAGTTTACTAAGCATGGTTGGAATATTGAAAAGTATGAAATTGAAGGAAGAAAAAAATATATTACTAATCAATTCAATCATGATTTTTGGAGAGATGGTACATTTAATGTAAAGCAAGAGGCCGTAAGAGGAAAAGGAACTAGAGCTTACAGCGGCGAACTAAGTGCACACACTCCTAAAGATCAGCTTTTGTTTTCATATATTACTAATATACATAAACCTAATGTAGAGGATATAATAAAATTTTGGGTTTCTGTTAACTCGTCATTTCTTAAAGAACGTATGATGAGAGGATTTGATAAAGAATATAGTGGCGAAGGTTACGATTATCTTTTAGAATATTGGACTAAAAAATGGAATAGACTTGAAGGTGAAGACAAAATATACAGATTGTTTTTACAAGAACATGGCTCATATAGACTTTGGTGTGAGTCGCAGGACAATAAAAACACTTGGTTTAATATGTATGCAGATTCAGATATTTTTCACCAATGGTTGTCATACCCTCAAAAATATAAAATTAAAAAAGAACACCTAAAAGAATTAGCATTACAGATTGGTGGAACAGATATAAGTTGGAAATATAAAAGCATAGGCATGTCCATTAACAAATAATATGAAAATATCCAAAATAACATTTGAAGAAATTTTACCTAAGTGGAAATTACTTTGGCCAGGAAAGAAAAACATTTTACCTGTTAATGCTTCTGTATACCTAGGTGGAGTAGATGAATCGATTTTAGCGAGCAATCCATCATATTTTGGATGTTACGATAAAGAAGAATTAGTAGGTGTAATATCCGGCTACAGATCTAGTGTATATCAATATAGACTTAGAGGTGTAAGAGTTGATGAAGAACATAGGGGAAAAGGTATATCTACTTTGTTAATGGAAGAATTGGAAGAGCAAGCTTTAAGTGAAAATTGTAATATGCTTTGGACTATGGCAAGAAAAAACTCACTGTTTGCATATAAGAATTTTGGATTTGTTCAAGTAAGCGAATTTTTTACTGAAGGTGTAGAGTTCGGACCTAATTGCTATATGCGCAAGAGATTGGAGTAATATGAAACATCCTTTTTATATGCAAAATGTTCTATACGTAGAAACCGGTGAGGCTGCAGAATTCATCTTAAAAGAAATATATAAATTCGATTTAGGATATATTGTAGTTACTGCTGATGGAAAATATCCAAGCGACCCAGGCTTAAGAAATTATGTATGGGGATTAATTGGCGATAACGAAATACAAAACTGTGTTGTGATTGGTACTAAACATTTAGAAGATGTTAAACATATCGACAACTGCTATTGTATTGATCAGTTTTTAACTGGAAATCCTGAAGAAGATTCAAAAACTATATTTAAGTTTTTCTTGCTTTCTTCTATTATGCCTAATCAAAAGGTTGTTAAAAATACACATAAAAATTTAGATAAAATGGGTGCATCGACATATGAGTGAAATAAAAAATTATTGGGCTAATAATTGGAAAGCCAACACAAGACAATATGAATGGTCATATAAATGGCTAGTAAAAACCATAGATAAAAATGAACGTATTTTAGATATTGGATGTGGTCATAATTGGCTTAAAGAACACTTCCCTAACTTGTATGGAATTGATCCCTATATTGAAACAAATACAGATGAAGTAGTATCTTGGGAAGACTTTGTACCTAAGCAGGACTTTGATAGATACTTTATCTTAGGAAGTATTAATTTTGGTACAGAATATCATATTGACAAATACATGAAAAAGCTTGGTGATATGGTAAAGCCTGGACAAACTGTGCATTGGCGTCAAAATCCTAATGGCAATGATCATCCTTGGGAAGGATCTGAAGCTATACCTTTTTATAGTTGGAACATAATGAAAAATATTCATTTTTGTCATAAGTATAATTTTAGATTAGAAAAATGGATTTATGATCACGGCAAACGGAACGATAGAAATTACGTTGAGTGGGTGAAAATTTAAGACATGCAAATAATTTGGCATATATTGCTGACAGTTTGTGCTGGTTCAACTTGCTTAGATCAAGACGTACAATGGTTTGATACTAAAGCTGAGTGTGAAACTATGCTTGCAGAATATATAAAAGTGCCAGTAGATGGATCTTGGGATACGGTTGATTACATTTGTAAACCTGTAGGTTCAGTATCTTTATAATTGAGGAGTAAAAATTGAAAACTGTATTTTTAACTGGTGTGCCTGGATCTAGGTGGGGAAGGCTTGAATGGATCATTAGAGATAATTCTCCAATAGTAGATCAATCATCCTGGTTACAGCACAACCAAGATAATCCAGAAAATAGCACTGAGCATTACCATAGATTTTATGGTCCATATCATAACTATGGAGAGATGTTTGACGTTATGCATTTGATGGGACCAGACGCGGTGATGAATGAAATTGAAAGATCATATTCTAAGCCACAACCAGAACACAAAGTTAGATTTGTTAGGTGTCATTGGTTTGCATATCAATTAGATTGGATTAAAGAAAATTTACCTGAGGTAGACATCTTAATGATGATGAGAGAGCCTATTCAATCTTTGAACTGGTGGCTTGAATCTGGTGGGTGGGATATTGAATATCCTAACTATAACTGGTATAGTAACTCTCAAAACATGCGTAGGCAAATCATGATTGAAAACGCTTGCATGGAAAAGTTTATTAGAGAAAACGATTTGAAAATGAATTATCCAGTAGCTGAAGCGCCTCAGTGGATTAAAGCAAATTGGCCAGAATTAGAAAAACATTTGCCTAATAATAATACATATCATGAGTATTTAATAAAACCATCTGATCACACTCTATTTCCTGTACTGTATAAAGGAAAAGAATCTTGCAGTATCTAGTATCTACTAGAACTTTAGAAAGCTCAGGTGGGTACTTACATGATTGTATTGAGAGAGGCTTTTATGATTGGCTTAAAGACCATGACATTACAGCCTTACTAAATAACAATAATCAAAATATTGAAAAGCTGGCTGAAGCAAATGATGCTCTTATTTTAACTGGAGGAGATGATAATCCAGAAAGATTAAGAGTAGAAATATACGCAGTAGGCTGCTTTAAGGAACTAAACAAACCCGTTATAGGTGTATGTCATGGAGCATTTTTATTGACTCACTTGTTTAACGGAAAGATGATTGATGTTACAGGTCATCGACGCACTAGACATTCTATAATGTATAAATATAGACATAGCAGAACAGTGAATTCTTTTCACGGGTCTGCGATTGTTGAACCTCCAGAGCATTCTGAGGTTCTTGTGACAGACGAAGATAATTATGTAGAATCTTGGATTTTAGATAATGTTGCAGCAGTTGTTTGGCATCCGGAACGAGAGAAAGATCACTGGATACCAGACGAGATTAAAACACTTTTAGGAGCATAACATGGCATTGACCGGTAAGGAATTTGTAAAAAAGGTTGCAGATTACATTGAGCCTCTGTTCAAGAGTTCTGAAGAACAAACACAGGCTTACTTTCGTAACGATCCAGATTTGGATGAAGCAATCTTTAATTTTAAGAGACGTATGTTTAATGAACGTATGAACATTGTAGAAATTGGTAAGACACTTGTTGAAAAGCCAGCGTCAACTGATCCCAATCATCTTAAGCTTTTGTCAAAGCAAGTCTATGACGAAGCTAAGCACTATGATATGGTTCGTAACGTCATTGAATATCTCCGCGGAGAAAAATTTACTAACGAAGAGCTAGAGCAAGAATACGCTTGGCAAATGGATAAAGCAAACGTGAAGTCAAAAGGTGCTTCTTTGTTTGACGAAATTGGTGGCGATACTAATCCAGTAATGGCGGCTGTTTATCAGTACGTTGCTGAAGGTCGTGCATCAAGAGTATGGAACGCAATGGCAACATCAATTGATGATGAAGTTGTTTCCACATCCTATGCTAAGATTGCAAAGGACGAGCATTTCCATTCAATGATTGGTGCTAAAACACTTATGAAAGAGTGCGATAAAAATCAAGAAGCGCAAGACGCAGTAATGGCTGTACTGCCAAAAATGATGGAACGTATGTTCTGGATTAATTGTCAAGGTACTGCTGCTGTTAAATCAGGCGCGGAAAGATGCTCAGAATTCTACGGCTTTGATGCATCAGACGAAAAAATGTCTGCGATGGGTAAAGCTTGGGTAGAATTAAAAGATGCTTCTGCTAACTGGAAACCAGTAGTAAGAGGTGCTTTTAAGAAGCATGACGCATCAGACGAAATGGCGATTGATAACTTTTCTTTTGCATAGGGTTTACATCCTTTAATTATTATGGTATAATATAATGGATATCTGGTTTTGTGGAATACCCGGATCTAAGTGGAGTGGCATTGATATTCACATGAGGCACTCGCTTCCTGTGAATAGATCAGACGAATCTGAAGAACGTTTACATTTTCATAAACACAATGAAAAAGGTTATACGTTCAACGGGCATAGAGGTAGTTATTGGGGTCCAGGGCAAGGCTGCGGCGAGTCCTGGACTGACCTCGCCAAAATTGGCAAAGATAACATACTTGAAGAAATATCTAAAGAATTTGCTGGTGAAGGTATTCGAGTAATAAAATCTCACGCGTTTGCAAGGTACGATAACCTGCAATTCATTTACGATAATTTCAAAAACGACTATATGGTATTACTTAAACGTAAGCCACTACAAAGCTTTCTATGGTGGAATGCAATCATGTCTTTTGATGATGATGTCTATCCGTCATATAATGAAATGTATGAAAACTCTACTACAATGAAAAAAAGATTGATAGAAGAGGATGAATATATAAAACAGTTCGCAGAGAAAATGAAGTTTAAGTGGAGTTTATACGAACCTAAAACTTCATTCCTTGAGATACCTGGGTTTGATCCTGAGGCTGCGGAAGAATTTACTAAGAATCATGATGATGTTTACATTACCGTGAATAAAATTACTTAATGGAGTAGAATGAATGAAAACCTTAATTATCTCGCTGTTCACTGCAGCAGCATTTTCCTTTTCAGCATTTGCTGAAACTCTCGAGGTTCAGTATCCCTCACAGCCTGGCGCACAAGGTACAACCCTATGGGGCGACACCACAGTTAAAGAGCTGCAGAAATATACTGATCATACACTAGTACCAAGATTTGTTTCTGGTGCTCGTGGTAAAAAATCCTTAAAGGCCTATTCAGGCACAGATAAATCTACGATTCTTATTACACATGGTGGTAATGGTGAAGCATTCCTTATCGAAGATGTAGGAGATTTTGATTACGCTGACTACACACCAGTAGTAATTATGAATTCTTCTATGTGGATTTCAAAGGTAGCTAATCGTAAAGGTGTAATGACTTTTCCACTTGATGGTGGATCAGGCTTTGGTCCAGATTGGCTTTCAGTTGGTATGCTAGAATGTGGTCCAAAACGTACCACTACGGTTGATGACTTTCTTACATGCGTAAATACTGAAATGCGTTTAGTCGGCGGATTCAAAAAAGGTGGTATGCGTAGAAAGGCATTTAATGATCAGCTACTACAAGGTAGCCGTGATACAATGGCTTCTGCTTTAGCAGCATCCTCACGTCAATACGATGCCGGTACTCATGTAGTATGGTATTCACATGGTATTGTTGATGCAGTAAACGGCAAGTACGGAGATCCAAATAATCCAGCTGACCAAGGTACTTTTGAAGTTGTGTATGAAGCAACACATGGTGTAGCACCTTCAGGTCCAGTGTATGATGCTTATTTGCTTAACCAAGGTTACCGTGATGGATTGCAAAAGACGCTGTTTACTCATAAAGATAATCCATACTTAGATGATATTCGTGAGGCTGTTAATAAAATGATTAACAACCCTGAATCTCTAGCAAAATTGCAAGAGCGTTTAGGTAACTATCCATGGATTGACGGTGTAGATGCACAAGCTCACACTAGCTATATTACGTCTCTTAAAACACCTCAGGCAGAAGCGGATCTAAAAAGAATTGCTAAAGTTTGGTTTAAGTACGACGTAAAAGACTAATCTAATGATCGAATCTCTAGTAACTCTCCCACTGTATATGCAGTGGGGGATTATCGTGACAATAGGAGTACTGTATGGGTCTATAATTGGACTCATACCTTCAGCTGGTCCAGCCAAAGCATTAATTATGTTATTTGGTTTGGCTCAGCTGTTTGATACGCCTGGTGCAGAATATCTTTTTGTTCTGTTTGCTATGGCTGTACTAGTGTCATGCTCAATTGGAGATTCGTTTGCTTCAGTTCTTATTGGCATCCCTGGTGCTGATGGAACTGCAGCTACAATGGTAGATGGATTTCCTTTAGCAAAACAAGGGAAAGCTAGCTATGCATTGTCAGCAGCAATCACTACTTCAACGCTAGGAGGATTGTTGTTTGGTATTATAGGATTTGCCTTATTTCCAATGTACGAATTAATTAGTTCTTATGTTGGCATTCCAGAAATATTTGGAATGATTATATTATCATTTTCACTAATTACTTTAATTACGACTAAGCATACATTGAGATGCTTAGTAGCTTTGGCCCTTGGAATATTCGTAGGACTTGTCGGATATGATATTTATTCTACCCCAAGGTGGACCGGCGGAATAGAATATCTAGTTGATGGTGTGTCAATTGTTATTGTAACCGCCGGTCTATTTGCTATACCAGAAATGATTTATGTTCTAACTAAAAAGAATGAATATGAACATATAAACAGCAAAGAACACGCTAAGCAAACATGGCAAGGCATAGTTGATACTGGTAAAAACTGGTACATTGCTTTGCAAGGTTCATTAATTGGGTTTATAGTTGGAGTCTTACCCGGAACTGGAGGAGGCATTGGAGACTGGTCTGCTTATACTGCAACTACAGCAATATGTAGAAAAGAAACAATTCCATTTGGTAAAGGTAATATCAAAGGTGTAATAGGAAGTGAAGGCGCAAACAATTCCGGCAAAGCTGGAGCTATACTTCCTGCGTTTTTATTTGGTATCCCAGGCAATCGCGGCGTTGCTATCATCATGGCATTGTTTTTATATGTAGGATTTGAAATGGGATCAATGCAGGTGATTGAGGATACAGAATTTACTCATCATTTGTATTGGGGATATATGCTTGGCACAGCTATTTCAGGCGTTGTACTTCTTATATTTGCTAGACAAGTTTCAAAAGTAGTTTACATTAAGCCAATTTATTGGGTTCCTGTTATGGCAGCTTTAACTATTTGGTCTGTACTAGCAGCTAGATATTATTCTACAATGTACGAAGATCTGATTATGCTTACCATCTTTAGTATTTTAGGGTGGTATATGAGAAGATATGAATTTAGTAGACCGGCATTTTTGATTGCGTTTTTCTTAGCAGAAAGATTAGAAGCAGGTTTATATCAAATGCAAGCGCTATATTTTTGGGAAGGTAATTATATAATAAACCCAATATGGGGAATGCACCCAATCATGACTGCCTGCTTAATTCTCGCTGTAGGCCTAGTAGGTTATGGAACTATGCGAGATAAATCATTAACAACGTATAGCTAAGAGGCAAAAATGATTTATACAAGAAACGGAAAATTAAAATTTGATCGTAGCTTACAAGAACTGTTAGCAGAGCGAGAAAATTTAACGATAACTCAACACGATCGCAAAACAGGCGATGGTAAATTAAAATTTAGAAATTGTGATTTTAGATATCAAGATTTTAGAGGGTGGACTTTCGAAAAGCTCGTTTTAGACGAATGTGATTTTACAGGATCAGATTTAAGAGGTGCAACTTTTAAGCAATGCGGTCTAAGATCTGTGCTTTTCGAAAGATGCCAATTGGATGCAGCAGAATTTATTAAATGTAATTTAAGAGAAGGTGCGGTAAGATATTCATTTGCACCTGAAATTACATTCTATTCTTGCAACATGGTTACTACTAATATTGAAAAGCTTGATGCACCTAGATCTAGGTGGGAATATAATGATATGCGTAAAGTAAATGCAAGAGGTGCAGACTTTATGTATGGTGAATTTAAGTTAAATAAAATGCGCGGCATGAATACACGCAACGCAAATTTCTCATGGTCAAATGCTCCTAACTTTTTTCATGATGAAGCATTACAGTATGAGTACTTGGATGACGATGTTGAGGTTACTGGATACAAACTTACTGCTGCAGATGCGAGAGGAATTTATCACCCTAAGATTACCTATGAAGTAGGTAAAGAATTTGATGCAGAAGACCAAAATGGTGAACACGTACCTCTTGATCCAGCAACTAATACAGGAATGGCTGTAGCTAATATGGCTTGGGTTCTAAGGGAATGGGTTGCGTGTGGAGCTTACAGTGACTACAGGCTTTTTCAAGCAACATTCAAAGTAAAAGATATAATGGAAAATGAAGGCACTGGAAAATTTAATGTAAAGAAAATGAAAATCATTAAAGAAATTGATATGAAGCCTTTTTATGAGTTAATGACGGAAAACATATATGATTGATATTACTGGCCAGTTTGAACTTTCTGATTGGTGGAACAAATCTATAGAAGAAAGAGACTCTGATTGGAAGGCTACATATACCCGTAAAGAGTTAGGATACGATGAGTACGTAGGAAAATTTACTTACGACACAAGAAAATTCACTGGTGAATTCCTACTTAAAGAAATTAAGAAGGATGGATCCGGTGTTTTTGTTTTAGATGTTGGATGCGGAAACAACCCTTTCAAAAATAGATTAAAAAATGTCATAGGCGTTGAGCCAGGAACATGGGGAAGCCCTGACATAAACACTGACCTTCAAGGTGCTTATGATATATTCAAAGAAAATACTTTTGATTGGATATTGGCTATTGGTGTTTTACACCACCACAACACTGAAACTATACATACTATGATTGAGCAAATGAAGCACCTTGTAAAGTCTAATGGAAAAATTGCTTGTTTGTGTAAACCATTTAACGGATACAAAGCAGGAGCAGAACTATACCCTTGGTCGTTTGAAACAACGCATGCATTTAGTAAAGCTCATAACCTAGAATACTATTTAGATCCAGTAATTGATTATACCTATGCTTCTAAAGTAGAGGAAAATGAAAGATTTTACTTAAGAGATCCTGTCAAAAATGGTAAAACTCGTGAAAGGATTTTTTGGATATGGCAGAAGAAGTAACACGAGCCGGACCGATTTCAAAACCGGTTGAGCTAACACAAAAGCAAAAAATAAGATACTCTAAAAGAGCTGATCAAATTGGTGATGGTGATAGATACGATCCTGAATATGTAGCTAACTCTACAAGAGAATGGAGACTTGAAAAACTAAAGGATCACTTTAGCAATGATTGGTCTGAGGTTATTAGAGTAACAAGTCACGCTAAGACTGGATCAGGATTTGCTTGCGTAAGTGTTTTTAATGAAAAGAAATGTAATGTTGTATTAGACTTAGGTTGTGGAAATAACATTATGAAAGAGCATATCAATAATATGATAGGTATTGACTTGCTTCCTTGGTATAACAATGCAGACATTGTAATGGACGTTTTAGAATATTTACAATCTCTAAAAAGTGAAACAATCGATGGTATTAGATGTGTTGGTCCTTTTAACTTTGGTACTGAAGATGAAATATTAGAGCTTATTTTTGAATGTGCTAGAGTTTTAAGACCTGATGGATTGATTTGTTGCCATGCCAGACCAGGACGTATATCAGATGAAAAACAGTTTAATAGAAGAGGTATGATTCATTACCCTTGGACCCGCGCAAAAATTAAAGAATTTGGAGACGCAGCTAATCTTGAATTATGTCCTTACAATCTTTCTGTACCTGAAATGAAACAGCCTATTATCACAGAATGGACAGATCTAAAGCAGCTAACATGGCCTATACTTAACTCATACATCGGAAGATACGACGAAAAAACTACTACCGTTGATGAGTGGAATCGTTGGATTAATAGGAATCATGACAAAGGTGACATGATTGATCCACAAGAACCAAGTGAACAATTTCATGACATTCATATTAAATGTCTAAACGAAAAATTTAGAAGATTACAAAGCCCATTATACTCCACAGAACTTTCTGATGGAGTACGACCAAGGTTGAACTGGTGGTGGAAAAAGAACAAATAATTGCAAGGTACTCATCTTCTGATGAACTTGAAAAAAGAAACCTAGCACTCTACAGACAATTATCTGGATTAAACTTAGCTAAAGAAATAGCTAATACAAAGCCTGATCTTGTAGTTGACTTAGGCTGTGGTGGAAATGTATTCAAAGAACACGTTCCAAATTTAATTGGTATTGATCTTGTATCTCATCCAAACGTAGACATCGTCGATGACCTTCACAACGCTGAATTTCTTTTAAGAAGAAAAGCTGACTGGATTCTAAACTTCGGTCCACTTCAGTATACTGATCCTCAACCTCAAGTTGCAATGATGTCACGAATGCTAAACGATCATGGCACTATCGTAGCACACGCTGATCCAAAAAAGATTTCCTTTGATGAAGTTTGGGGATTAGGTGAAAGAAATGGTTTAAGAGTTTCACAGGTAGGTGACTCATATACAGACACCTCATTAATGACTCCAGAAGATAAAGCAATCCAACTAAAGGTTTGTAAAAAACATAACATCCCCTTTGACAAATTTATTCAGCCACGATTAACTTGGCGCTGGCAAAAAAAATTTATTTTTGAACTTTTTTGCTAAGCCATTGTTTTTGTTGAATATAAAAATGCACTTTTTTGCATTTTTTCCTTTACTTTTCAGAAGAAATGGTGTATAATAGTACTATAAAATGGAAAAGAAAGGAAATTCTATGATTAATAAAATAAAAAAAATAAATGTTTCAGAAACCTGCGGTTGGGTTGGAATGATTCTAATCCACGGTGCAACGGCTCCGACATCAATCGGATACATTATGGGATATTCAACTGATCTCCCGCCATTGAACTTCATACTTCTAATATGGCTTGGATTAGTACTCTTCTTGATAAGAGCTATATATGCTAAAGATACTCTTTACATTGTATCTAATGCGATCGGATTCGCACTAAATAGTCTCTTATTAAGTTTAATCGCATTTAATTAAAAAAAAAATACACTTTTTCCTTTACAATTCAAAAGAAATAGTGTATAATAGATCTATAAAATGGAAAAGGAAGTAAATATTATGACATAGCGAAGGTAAAGATTGAGAGGCTGAATAAGGGAGATCACTAATAAGATCGACAGTCTCAGAGGTTTACAAGTCTGGTACGACTCAGGGAACCGTAATCTTAAATAGAATGTACCCTATCCTTCTCAAGGGGCGGACCAACCGGTCGAGGAGGATAGATGTCAGGCTAACCGCCCCACTTTATATTATGGAAAAGGAAATTTAATGGAAATACAAGCAAACATTGAGTACAAAATGTACGATGTTCCTCATAACTCAGGTCAACGAGCTATTGCGGATATCATAGAAAACGATGTGGTTAATCAACTTATTGAACAAGGTGGTATTGCACCAAAAAGCGTGCGTACTATTGAAGATGTAACGTTCAAAGGTGTATTGGTTGACGTTAAAACCCGCGACATTGGTCGTGAATTTAGTATGCCTAATCTTATTTCAGTAGATAGATTATCAAAAAATAGAAATACTGAAATAGCATACCTATTCATTGATTATGTAGTTAATCCTGTTGATGGTGAAACTGCTCAAATAGTCAATATTGAATATCGACCTATAGAGTCAATTGATTGGCATCATCTTTCTATTCAAAACCTTGGCTTAGGTCAACTTCAATTGGTAAAAACCGATAAAGGTATTAATTACTTTGAAGGCACTAAAGATGATTGGTTCTTTGAGTTAAAGTTACAAATGGGTAATTTTTATGAAAGACAGATTAGAAAATTTGAATCACTAAGAAAAAAATTGTAAAAAAATGAAAAAAAATGCATTTAATTGCATTTAATGGTGTACAATTGAAAAGAACTATGGTATAATAGATCTATAAAATGGAAAAGGAAAAGTTTACTGGAGAAAATTTACTGGAGCCGAAAGGTTAGGATTAAGAGTCACTGCAAAGTTTTTTAAGATTAAGAGTCACTGCAAAGCTTTCCAAAACACAGTCTTAAGGAGACATATATTATGGCACATCAAGTAGAAACAATGGCGTATGCCGGTCAGGTTCCGTGGCATGGACTAGGAGTTCCTGTATCAAACGATCTTACTCCTCAGCAAATGCAAGAAAAAGCTGGACTAAATTGGAAAGTTCGCGAGCTTGACTCATTTATTGAGATTGATGGTGAAAAAACACTTACTGGTCTAAAGTCTCTTGTTAGAGAAGATAACAAGAAAATTTTGACTAATGTTGGCGAAAACTGGAATCCAGTTCAAAATGACGATGCATTTAATTTCTTCTCAGAATATTGCATGTCTGGTGATATGGAAATGCATACTGCTGGATCACTTAAAGGTGGTCAAATGGTATGGGCTTTGGCTAAAGTCAAAGAGTCTTTTGATTTGTTTGGTGATGATAAAGTTGATTCATATCTTCTTTTTTCTAATCCTCATCAATATGGCAAGTCAATTGACATTCGCTTTACTCCTATCCGTGTAGTATGTAACAACACACTTACTATGTCACTTGAGTCAAAGGCTGATCGTTCAGTTAAAGTTGGTCACCGCACAGCATTTGATGCTGAAAGTGTAAAACAAACTCTAGGCCTTGCACATGAAAAGTTTGCAAAATACAAAGAAATGGCTCAGTTCTTAGCTTCGAAGAAAATGACAAGTGATAACTATATCGCTTTTCTTAATGAAGTGTTTCCTCGTACTTCAGGTCAAGTTGACTCAATCAATGTTGACACAATCTCTCGCTCGGCTAAGCAAGCACTTTCTGTCTTAGAAACTCAGCCAGGTGCAGAGTATGGTGAAGGCACTTGGTGGCAGGCATTTAATTCAGTAACATTTATTACTGATCATGTCCAAGGACGAAATGCTGAAAATAGATTGCACTCACAGTGGTTTGGTTTCAACCAACTACGTAAAGTTAAAGCTGCAGAAAAAGCAGTAGAATACGCAATGAGTGCATAAATTGGTTTACAATGAGGTAGATCTATGGTATAATAGATCTACCAATTGAAAAAGGAGTTATAGTAATGGGAATTCAAGCCCCACGTTATCCAACAGATTCTTTTATAGGTACCTTTAGTCGTGATAGCGACGCTGATATGAAAGATCTAGAAATGGTGAGACATATGGTTTCTCGATTTAATGGTTGGTTGAAACAAAGCAAAAGTGACAAACGATATCGTGTTGTTATTCGTGGACGTAAACCATATAAAAAAATGAAAGCGGTTCATCCACATTACAGATTCTGTAACTCAAAAGGTGAAGTGTCATATGACTACTTTGGAAATATTGTCGGCGGCATTAAAAATGCTAGTGTCTTAAAGGCTTTTATATACGAAAGACGATAATACAAATATATAAGCAAGCGTTATTTTCCTTTCCTTTTCCAACGCGAGGCTTATAGGACATAGGGGGGCACATGCTCCCCTTTGTTTTTATATAAATAGAACAAGGATAAAAAAAAGAGAGTGGCATGATAAGCTTCAAACGTTTTTTAATGGAAAAGGTTATGCAACAATTTAACGTACTTAAGCACACTGATCTTACAAAAGACAGGTCGCGTGGTGAATTGTTTGTTATGAAAATAAAAACAGGTGAAGACTTTGCATTAGCAAACGGTAAACAAACAAAGATTGATAAATCTGAATATGACGATGTAGCTGCTGGAATGAACACAAAAGGCTTTAGTAAAAAGCTTAAAGTTCAAAGCGGTGGATATGTTAACTATCCTAAAGACTTTCTTAAAACAGGAGAGTTTGGTGGTAAAGGTAAAGGATCTGGAGTAGCGGCAGAAAATGCTGCATTAAAGCTAGCAACAACCGCACTCAATAAAGTTTTAACAAAAGAAGCGCAGCCAACTATTATGTTGAAGGTCGGTAAACGTACCGTAGAATGCGCTGGAATAATTAGTACTCCTAACCCAGGAGGTAGAGATCCAAAGTCAGATTTTGCTATTGTAAATCTAAAGGGCGATATGGTTGCTCATATATCTCATAAAGCAGGTAGAACAGCAAAAGACTTTCAACAATACGGCGGTGTTACAGATCTTAAAGGAAGTAAAGAAATAGAAAGCTTTATGAAAGACGTAATCGCAAAGCATCCTGGAGGCCTAGGCTCAGGAGATACGTATTATAGAAAAATTAAGTCAAACGATCTTATTCAAAAATCTGTTTATGGTATTAAAGCAGGATCAAAAAGCGTAGATGTAAATAACGTAGATGAATTTCACCAAGGAACAATGCAGTTTAAGAAAAAAGGTGGAGCATATATTATCACTTCAACTCATAAAGGAATAGTAGGACAAACTCCTAAAGGACCTTATGAGGCAATTCTTGTTGCTCGATACAATAAGCGCAAGGGTACATATGGTTCATTAATTTTACAAAATTCTAGGATTGGTATTTTTCCAATGGCTAAAATTACGAGAAATACGAAAGAGATATAATGGACACGTTTTCATCATATATTACAGAAAATAAAAATACTCACATGACTCATATTGAGGACAAAGTAATTTATGGTGGTGTAAATGGTACTCGTCAAGCTATTCTTGCATTAAGATCTTTAAGAGATATGCTAGGAGGAGAACATGCTGGAAAAATCTCTACTAAGTGGGATGGCGCTCCTGCCATTTTTGCTGGTGTTGATCCACGAGATGGCAAATTCTTTGTCGCAAAAAAGGGTATCTTCAACGTCAATCCTAAAGTCTATAAGACTGCTGCTGATGTTGATGCTGACACTTCAGGTGATTTGTCTGATAAGCTTAAAATTGCACTAAAGCTTTTACCTTCTTTAGGAATTAAGGGTGTAATACAAGGAGACTTTTTATATGGTCCAGGGGATGTTAAAACTAAAAAAATTAGCGGAAAATCATATGTCACTTTCCACCCTAATACGATTGTTTATGCAGTACCGGCTGGTACTCAAATGGCCAAGGAAGTCAAGTCAGCAAAAATTGGAATCGTATGGCACACCACATATAAAGGCAAAACATTTGAATCTATGAAAGCTTCTTATGGAGTAGATGTTTCAAAGTTAAAAACCAGTAAAGCTGTATGGTCACAGGATGCAATGCTTAGAGATTTAAGCAAAGCAACTATGTCAAAGTCAGATACTAAAGAAGTCAGTGCATACTTGTCACAGGCAGGAAAACTTTTCAATAAAATTTCAGGATCAACATTAAGACAACTTGAAAAAAATCAAGATCTTGCAAAAAATATTGAAACTCACGGAAATAGCTATGTTCGTAAAGGACAAATTCCACCTGATCCTAGGAAAAGAGTAGCAGCACTAATAAAATTTATTGAAGATAAGTATAAAAAAGAAGCAGATAAAAGAAAAACCGATAAAGGTAAAGCTGCTCAAAAGGCTGTAGCAGATTCTCTTCTTGTATTTTTCTCTTCTCAAAACAAAAAAAATTTAGAAATGATGTTTGAATTACAAAGAACCATCGTTCTTGCAAAACTAAAACTTATAAATATACTACAAAGGGTCCACAATATTGATACATTTGTAAAGACTCGTAAAGGTTTCAAAGTCACTGGCGCTGAAGGATATGTGGCCATTGACAAACTTGGTGGTGATGCGGTTAAGATTGTTGATAGAATGGAATTTTCTACCAACAACTTTTCGCCGGATATATTAAAAGGATGGGAAAAGCCGGGGCAATAGATGTTAACATTCGAAAGCTATATAGAAGCTATTGAGCTTACTGACGAAGAACTAATTGAAAAAGGCTTGTCTATTCAAGGCCGACGGTCATTAGCTCGTTCTATGAAGAAAAATCGTTTTAAGCTAGCAAGATCTCGTAAAATACAATCTCGTAAAAGGGCTGACTCTGGTCGTATTAAGAACCGAGCTCGTAGACAAGCACGCTCAGACCTTTTTAAGAAACTTTCCGGCGGTAAAAGTAGAAGTTCCGTTTCAGTTGCTCGTAAAAAAGGCTTGGAAAGAAGAATGGGTAACAATACTATCCAGCGACGCATAAGCACATCTGCAAGAAAAATGATGGCACCGAAGAGAAGAGCGGATCGCAGGACATGATTAATAGCTTTAGCCAATTTTTAGTTGAAGAAGAAAAGACTCTATATTTTGTATGGGGACGGATGAATCCGCCAACTGCAGGTCATGAGAAGCTTCTGGACTTCTTAAAAGCTAAGGCTGGAAATAATCCATACAGAGTTTATCTTACTCAAACAGAAGATAAAGATAAAAACCCTATTCCATTTGCGCAAAAAGTAAAGCTTGCTCGTAAAGGATTTCCATCTCACGCTCGTCAAATCATTCTAGATAAAAAGCTTAAGACATTATTTCAAGCAATGACTGCTTTTTACAATGAAGGTTTTCGTCGTGTAGTAATTGTTGCAGGTTCTGATCGTATTAGAGAGTATGATATTACTCTTAACAAATATAATGGAAAAAAAGGTAAACACGGTTTTTATAATTTTGAAAAAATTAGTGTACTAAACGCAGGTAAAAGAGATCCAGATTCTAAAGGTGTTGATGGCGTATCTGGTACAAAGCTTCGTGGATTTGCTGAAAAAGGTGACTTTACTAGCTTTGCTCAATATATGCCTAAGAAGCTTTCTAACTCAGATGCTAAGGCTGTATATAATGCTGTTCGTAAAGGTATTGGCCTTAAAGAGCAAAACGTATATGAAAATCATATACAGCTTGAAACAGTTTCTGAAACACGTGAAGCATATGTCAAAGGCCAGCTTTTTGAAGTTGGTGATACTGTAGTTATAAAGAGTACTGATGAAGTAGCAGAAGTAAAGGTTCTAGGAACTAATTATGTTATTGTTGAAAGTGCAGGTAAAACAACACGTAAATGGCTAGATGCAATTGAGCTTCTTGAAAAAACCAGCTCACCTCAAGATCCAGATATTAAAGACAAAGACGGCACACAGCCTAAAGCTTATTATAGTGGTATAAAAACAAAAGCTACGAAAAAGGCAAGAGATTCTCATTTTAAGAAAGGTGCTAAAAAAGATGATGATGATCCATCAGCATATAAGCCAGCACCTGGAGATGCGACAGCTAAAACTAAGCCAAGTAAACACACTAAAAGATTCAAAGCAATGTTCGGAGATGACTAATGCCAAAGTATAGAGTTGAAGTTGATGGCGAAGGTGTAGAGACAGTCGATGCTCGCACCGAAAAGGAAGCAAAGCTTAAAGCTTTCCGTAAGCTTGGTATTAAGTCTATGCTTAAAGTCAAAACGCTAACACCTAAAACTAAAGTAACAAAAGAATCAGTAACAGTCAAATTTAGAGATTATATTACTGAATCAGAAGGACTAAAGAATAAGGCTGAAAAGTCTGGTATGCCTCTAGGAATTCTAAAAAAAGTTTATAATCGTGGAATGGCTGCTTGGAAAACAGGTCACCGTCCAGGAACAACACCTCAACAATGGGCCTTTGCTCGTGTCAACTCATTCATAACTAAATCTAAAGGCACGTGGGGTGGTGCTGACAAAGATCTAGCAGCAAAGGTATAAACAAATGAAAACATTTGATCAAATTAGAGAAGACATCGAAGAAGCTATGTCACCAAAAGAAAAGGCTGCTCACGATAAAGCCATTGCAGACTTTAAGAAAAAGGGTGGAAAGATTAAAAAGCTTAAGCCGGGTAAAGCTCAAGGCTATCACGGTAAAGATGATCCCGGCGATAATGTTGCTGGTATGCTAGACAGAGGCGACTCTTCTAAGTTTAAGAGAGGCAAAAAAGTCCGGTCAATGAGAGCTCAAACTGAAGCAAGAGAAATTGACTCAAAGAAAATGTCAGCATATCAAAAATTTGTAAAAGCTAAAAAGGTAGATGATGACGGTGTTCGGATGGCTCATGATAATCCTAATCACCCTGAATCAAAGCGGATGATGAAGAATAAAGATTTTAGTAAAGCACTCAAAATGTATAAAGGCGCAGGAAAGTAATGTTAAATTTCAAATCTTTTACTGAAAGCCTCTGGGCTAACATTCATAAAAAACGTAAAGAAGGTAGACCTATGAGGAAGCCTGGGTCAAAAGGCGCGCCTACTAAAGCTGCTTTTGCTAGCGCTCGAGGCGAAGACGTAGAAGAAAAAAAAAGCGAAACTTGGGAAGCAGGTTACAAGCGTCGTGTAGTAAAAACAACTGATCCTGAGCATAAAGCAAAAGGTTTGAATTGGAGAATTAAAGGAAAAGAACGTCCTGAAATCTCTATTAAGTTATATAAAGAAAAGCCTTCACAGGCTCAATTTAACACTCAAATGAAGCGTGTCGCAGGGCATGAATTTGGCGGATAACATGAAAAAATTTAAGAATTTCTTTGAACATACTAATTGCGGTACACCGGCCTGTTGTCAGCAGTGTGAAGGAGCTAGCGGCGAAGAAGAACTATATGATCATATTATTGAAGCGGCTGAATACCAAGGGAAAAAAGTAAAGCTAAACGATCCTATTCGTACTAGTGAAAATCCTAATAAAAAATTCAAGGTGTATGTAAAAAACGCAAAAGGTAAAGTTGTAGTCGTAAGATTTGGTGATCCAAATATGAGCATTAATCGCGATGATGCAGGTGCAAGAGCAAGTTTTCGTGCTAGACATAATTGTGATCAGAAAAAAGATAAAACTACAGCAGGTTATTGGTCGTGCTATCAATGGCGAGCTGGTGCAGCAGTAGATAATTAATAGGATTTCTAATGGCAGATACAAATACCTCGCGGCTTGATCGCATTGAAGAAAAGATTGATAAGCTAGCTGATGCTATGGTTTCTATGGCTCGTGCCGAAGAAAAAATAACGTCGCTGCAAGATGATCATGAAAAAATGTATGAAAGGATTAATCGCCTTTCTGCTAAATTGGATTCTATAGAGAAAAAGGTCGATGAAAATCATCGTACAGTTTCTCTTATAAATAAGATTGTATACGCTGCAGCTATTGCAGGAATTGGCACATATGTAGCCCATATGTGGATGTAACTAAAGGAGAAGGTAATGAACCTAGAAGAAATTAAACGTATGGGCTTGGCTTTACAGCAGGTCCGAGAAGCTGCCGCTAAAAAAGAAGATGCGTCAAACGACAAGTCTGATGATGGCGAAGGCATGGATAAAGTTGACCCTAAAGCGGCTAAGAAAAAATTCAAAGATCGTAAAGATACAGATCTTGACAACGATGGAGATACTGATAGCACTGACAAGTACCTTCATAAAAAGCGTAAAGCTATTGGTAAATCAATCGACGGCGAAGATGATGATGATAAAGAAACATTAGATGATGACAAAGGCCAGTTTATTCATGCAGCCAAAATGGCTAAAAAAGATGGCAAAAAAGATTTTGTATTTGCAGGTAAAAAATATCCTGTGGATATGAAAGAAGCTGAAATGAATGAAATCCTTGGCACAATTGCTAAAGGCGTTGGCAACCTTGCTAAAAAGACTGTAATCAATAAGCAAGGAAACTTTAGACTTGGTTCAGCCGGTAGAGCAGATGCTGCTCAAAACAAAGCAGCTAAAATGAAGAAAAAGGCTGCTGATATTAACCGTAAAAAGGATGCAGGTGCTGATCTGAAAAAAGCTAAAGCAGATGTAGCAACAGCTAAAGCTAGAAAAGAAGCGCTGTCATTTAGAGCATTTAAGGAAAAATTCTTAACTGACGATAAAGACCGAAAATCCAAAGCTACAGATCCAGAAGGCATGCTAGATAAGTCTAAATCGTCAAAAGGCGCAATGGACATGATGAAAGATGCAGAGTATGTAAAAAATAATGTAGATGACACTGAAGCAAAAGGTCATAATGATGCAGCTCAAGCTGGTAAAAAAGGTCCAAACGGAAAAGCCCGTAAAGGTGATAACGGTGCTGGAGATAAATCAATTATTAATAAACCGACGGAGAAAAAATAATGAAAGGTCCAAAAGGCGCAGTTCCAACTACCCGCGGTTGGGTAGACCCGAACTCAGGCGAGTTGCTTAAATCTCAAAAGATTTCGCAATCTCAAATCGATGTATGGAATGGTGTGACAACAGCTCCTGTTGTAGAACAGGTTGTTAAGCCTGCTATGACAATGCTAAATGAAGCTCCAGTTGGCGATACAGCCCTTGAAGATATGACTAAGCTTCAGCTAGAAGCATTAGGTAGACAACATGGTGTTGAGCTTGACAGACGTAAAAGTAAGTCTGACTTAATTGATGAAATCGAAGAAATTCAAGAAGTAACGGACATGTACAAGTAATATATAAGTTATAATCCACTTATAGAAGTACATCATGATTTTTGAATTAACTGATAAAAACTTGTTGCTATTTGCAGCACAAAACTATTATAATAAAGTCGGTGCAACTACCGACGAATTTGAAGAAGACTTAAAACGTTTCAAATATATTAAACGATTAGTTAATCGTTATATTGAAACTGGAGATCTAGCTGAAAGACTTATTATGAATCATATAGTCGTGGTTCATAATGTTTTTGGTATTGAAGCAGGTGTTAAAATATTAGGACTAAAACTAGAAGGAAAACACTGGCCCGTAGTAAAACCTTTTTTAGTGTACCTAAAGTACATTACGTCAGAAGATCTTGCTGGAATTAATCTGGATCCATACGTGGTAGAGGTGTTGAGAAAGATATGAGTTTACTTACAAGAGCCGGCGATCTAGTCTATACCTTTAGATTTTTGAAGCTTTTAGTTACACCGTTTGAAAAAACAAAAGCTTTTGAAATGGGCCTCATCGATAAAGATGGGAAAAAACTACGTAAGCCTACAGACGGGAAAGAAAAATCTGTCTATACATATTTTCATAGGCTTGTGTATAATATTAAGAAGCTAATTCCAGGCAATAGACTTGGTTCTTATGCTGCTATGTTATACTTAATAAAAGAGCATCTTCATATGTCAGAAGATCAGCTACTTGAAGTTGTTAAAAAATCAGGTTTAGAACTCACTGATTTTTTAGCCGAAAGTAATATGTGGTTTGTATTAGAAGATAAGATGATGTCTCCTGGAGTGTACAAAGTTAAGGGTTCTAAAGTCTTAAATTCTACTGCTGAAGAAGTAGTAAGAAAAAACGATAAGATTACTGTTGCAGAAAATTCTTATCCTGTTGGTGATGTTTTTGGTATTGACATATATGAAGTTACACATATAAACACAAATCAAGCAATATACGTTACTGCTGGAGAATTAATCAAATGATAAAATTCAAATCATTTTTCGACCTATATAGAGAAGCATTACAAAAAGAAGATGCTCCAGCAAATTCTGTTGCTCAAGGCGGTGTTTCTCTGCCACCTACAATGAAACCTAAAAAAATGGATAGGCGTTCTAAGTATCATGTTGAGAAAATGTACAAGAGAGCGCTAGGGAAAAAATAATGTTATCACTATTAGGATCACTACTAGGCTTTGCGGGTTCTGCCGCGCCAGCAGTTATGGATCATTTTAAGTCAAAGCAGAACAATAAATTAGAATTAGATAAGATGCGGCTTCATGCAGAGCTTCGTAAAGAAGGCTATGATTATGACATGAAGATGTTTGATAAGCAGGCTGCTGATAATGAGCATCAGCGACTTATTGCACATGACACAGCAATTATGCAATCAACCGGTTGGACATCTGTACTACAAAAATCAGTTAGACCAGTGATTACTTATGCATTTTTTGCATTGTTTGCTACTATTGAAATTACATTATTAATGAATGCTTTGGAAATGGGTACTCCATTTGACCAAGCCATACAGCTTTTGTGGGATGAAGACACAAAGGCAATATTTGCTGCTATTATTTCCTTTTGGTTTGGTAGCCGCGCAGTTGAGAAAGCGAGAAGTAAAAAATGAAAATAGACGAACAAATTATCAACGCCGCCATGACATCAGCCCAAGGCGATATTGAAATCCATAAGACAAATATTATGATATATCTAACAAATCCTGCTGGTATTGGAGAACACTCTGATGTAGTAGAAGCTGTTAATGCAGAGCTATGTAAACTAGCCGAAGCAGACGACAGATTGGAAATGATTAGCAAATATTTCAAATAATAGCTAAAAATAGTGGCTAAAAGTGCCACTATTTTTTTGTCTAAAATGCTGATATACCGTTAAATTAATGGTGTACAAATACAGCGTTTTGATATATAATAGTACTATCAAATTAAAAAATCAAAGGCAACCGGACAGAATTCTCTAGTCCGTATAAAGGCTATTACTTTTATGAAAATTAAAATAGATAAAAAGCGTGATTCGCTATTAGCAGGTTACGCTGTAGGAATGCTTAAAGACTTTTACATGCGCGACAGTGAAAAATCGCCGCAAGAAGCATATGCTCGAGCAGCAGAAGCTTGGTCAACTTTTCACGGTAAGCTAGATGAAGATTTAGCAGATCGTCTATATCATTATGTAAGTAATAAGTGGTTTATGTTTGCATCACCTGTTTTATCTAATGCCCCTAATGGAACAAAAAAAGATAAAGGTTTGCCTATCTCTTGTTTTTTAACATATGTACCAGACACACTTGAAGGGCTAATTAGCCACAGTTCTGAGCTACGTTGGTTATCAGTATTTGGTGGTGGTGTAGGTGGTCATTGGTCTGACATACGTGCTGTATCTGATAAGGCACCAGGACCTATTCCGTTTTTGCATACCGTTGATGCTGATATGATTGCATATCGCCAAGGTAAGACACGTAAAGGTTCTTATGCTGCTTATATGGATGTGTCTCATCCAGACATTGTTGAGTTCTTAAATTTACGTATCCCTACAGGCGATGTACAACGTAAAGCATTAAACTTACATAACGCCATTAATATTACAGATGAGTTTATGGCAGCTGTAAGTCAAGGTAAAATGTTTGACTTACGTGATCCTGCTACAGGTGAAGCTACTGACGAAGTAAACGCGCGGAAGCTATGGGAAAGAATCCTTGAAGTGCGGTTCCGTACTGGAGAGCCATATCTAAATTTTATTGATACGGCTAACTCATATCTACCACAAAGTCTAAAAGACTTAGGGTTAAAAATTCATGGATCTAATCTTTGTAACGAAATTCATTTACCTACATCTGCAGATCGCACCGCTGTCTGCTGTTTGTCGTCTCTTAACTTGGAGTATTTCGATGAGTGGAAAGGTACCACTATTGTCGAAGATATTATCACTATGCTTGACAACGTGCTCGAATACTTTATTGAATTTGCACCAGACTCTATATCAAGAGCAAAGTATAGTGCCGAACGAGAAAGGTCAATTGGGCTCGGAGCAATGGGGTTCCACTCACTCTTACACAGACACGGAGTTTCTTGGGAATCAGAAAAAGCACAAGAAATAAACGATGTAGTCTTTAGTACAATTAAAGAAAGAGCAGTTACACAAAGTAAAAGACTTGCGGAACAAAGAGGAGAATACCCAGATGGCACATCTACCGGTTTACGGCACTCACACCTTATGGCTATCGCACCTAACGCAAGTAGTGGAATTATTTTGTCAACATCACCAAGTATCGAACCACTTAAAGCAAATGCATACACACACAGAACAAGAGCAGGAAGCTTCCTTGTCAAAAACAAATACTTAGAAGAAGTACTTGAAAGGTATGGTATCAACAATGAAAGTACATGGACTTCAATCATTACGAAAAAAGGTTCTGTTCAGCATTTACCGGAGCTTACCGAAGGAGAAAAGGCAATCTTTAAGACAGCTGACGAGCTCGATCAAAACTGGGTCGTGCAACATGCAGCAGACAGACAGAAGTACATTTGTCAAGGACAAAGTGTCAACCTGTTTTTCCCAGCTGGGGCAGAAAAATCATATGTCAATAGAGTCCACCTTAAAGCGTGGAAAGAAGGACTTAAAGGACTTTATTATCTTCGGACAGAAGCTAAACAAAGAGCTGAGACGGTCTCTGATAAAGTAGAACGTGTAGCTCTACAAGAAGATGATAGAACAATCGTATATGGAAAAGATGATTGTCCATATTGCGCAAAAGCAAAAGAAGAATTGGAATTAAGAGGAATTCCTTTTGATTATATTAATCTTATGGAATTAGGTAAAACTGCTGCTGAAGTTACAGGCAGAAAAGTAAAAACAGTTCCACAAATATATGTAACAGGAAATTATGTAGGTGGATATGATGAGCTTATGGCTTTTCTTAATCAGCCTATGTCAATAGAAACCGGCGATGAATGCCGAGCATGCGAGGGTTAAATGTCACTACTAGAACAATCAAAAACATACAGACCATTTCTCTATCCATGGGCAGTGGAACTTACAAAGAAACATGAAGAAATCCATTGGGTGGAAGATGAGGCTGAATTATCAGAAGACGTCCAAGATTGGAAAACAAAATTAACAACTGAAGAAAAAGATTTTATTACTCAAGTCCTTCGGTTGTTTACACAGTCTGACGTTCAGGTTGGTGAAAACTACCATGAAATGATGATTCCAAGATTTAAGAATAACGAAATACGTAATATGTTATCATCATTTGCTAATCGTGAAGGTGTACACCAAAGAGCATATGCTTTGTTGAATGATACACTTGGCTTGCCAGATGAAGAGTTTCATTCTTTCTTAGAATATTCTGAGATGGCTGATAAACTAGATTTTATGTCTCAAGGTAATATTAATACGCAAACTGGCCTTGCACTAGTTTTAGCACAATCTGTATTTAATGAAGGTATGTCACTGTTTGCATCTTTTGTTATGCTTCTCAACTTCCAACGGTTCGGTAAGATGAAGGGTATGGGCACTATTGTAGAATGGTCTATACGCGATGAAACAATGCACGTACAAGGCAATGCTAAGTTATTCCGCGAGTTTTGTGAAGAGCATCCTAGAGTTGTGAATGATGAACTTAAATCTAAAATTTATGAAATGTCAAAAAATGCTGTAAGACTTGAAGATAACTTTATTGATTTAGCATTCAACGGTTCAGCTGAAATTCAAGGCTTAACTAAGCAAGAGGTAAAAGACTATATTCGTCATATTGCAGACCGTAGATTACTACAGCTTGGTATGAAGCCAGTATTTAAGCAAAAAGACAATCCACTTCCTTGGTTAGATTGGGTACTTAATGGTGCTTCTCACGATAACTTCTTTGAAAAGCGTGTCACCGAATATTCTGTAAATGGAATGGAAGGCGATTGGGGCTGGGAAGATGAAGCTGCATGATAAAAGAATGGCGTATTGAGTGCGATGAATGTGAAGAAGAGTCTAGTGTACAGGCTGATGTAGACGTATCGTTTTGTCCGTGTTGTGGAAGACGAGCGATTGCTACACTATTAGAAGAAAAGCTAGAATTTGAGGAAGAGGAATACTAGTTGTGCTTAAAAAGATCCGAGAGTATTTCAAAAAATTAATTGAAAAAATGGAGTCAAAGAATAAGCCTCCTAAATACCTCGGTGGCCACAAAGACTAGTAATATATAATTGTATGACATGGTTATACAATGAACAAATATTTGACGAAACCCCAGAAGAATATCAGGGTTTCGTTTACTTAATTACAGAAATAGACACTGGTAAAAAATACATTGGCAAAAAGAATTTCTGGAAGCCCAAGACTTTGCCTATCACGAAAACCCGTAAAAGGCGAGTCAAAACTCGTGTTGAGTCTGATTGGAGAACCTACTACGGATCCTCCGTTACAGTTCAAAACCTCATCGAAGAAAAAGGTAATAACAATTTCTCCAAAGAAATTTTAAGACTATGTAAGACTAAAGGTGAAATGTCTTATTTTGAAGCGAAAGAGCAATTCGACAGAAATGTATTATTTTCTGAAGAATATTATAATGAATTTATAGGATGTAAAATACATGCCAAACATGTCAAGCTTTAAGTATGTAACTAGAAATACAGTTAACACAGCTCTTAAAATAAATGAAAATATAGAACTTGAAGAACATGTTGTTCAAGATCAAACGTATTTCAAAATTAAAAATATATTTGTAGATCCTGAAGCTGCAATAGAATATTTACAAAATTGGCCTGTACTTGCTCCACCTGATTATACGTACACTCCAGGAGGCAGGCAAAACTTTACACCTATTGATGTGGCACCTTTAGTTAAAGCATACGCCAAAATTGCTGATGCTATTAATTCTGTTGAAGAGCCACATAGCCCTACATCGTTTATTACTGCATCAAACGTAGTATCACCTAACACTAAGTGTTGGGATGGAAGCTGGCATCCTCATGCTGATCATGATATGGTGTTTAATTTATGGCTCTGTAATTGGACAGAAGGCACAGGCCTATACACATATAAAGGTGTATATGACTCTAGATATATTAAAGCCGATCAAAAAACAGATAGAAACAAAATAGTTAATTGGCAAAACTTTTGGTCAGGTGATGACTACGAGCACTACCATACACTTGAATGTGAGTATAATTCGCTATATGTTTACAACGGAAAGCTATTTCACGGCACCATTATGGGAGAAGGTGAAGGATTAAGATACTCACTTATTTCATTTTACCGGCCAAAAGAATCATTTTAATTGAAATTAAATGCAATTAAATGCATTTTTTCCTTTACTTTTTATAAAAACTATGGTATAATAGATCTATAAAATGGAAAAGGAACTAAATTATGCAAAAGTTTGAAGCTAGAAATATCCCCCTTCCTATCTGGAAAGAAATTGTTGAATTTTGTGAACAGGATTACCTGAAATATTGGTCACCTAAGTCTATTCAAATGAGTGTAGCCCAAGAGCTTGGCTATGAAATTGAAGAGATAGATGCAGCATTAGCATCTATACGCTTCTAATGAAGAACCCTATAGCCAAATATCTCATGTGTGCATATGCTTACTATGTAGAAGATGATGCTCTTATTACAGATGCTGAATTTGATGAACTTGGTAAGTGGCTGCTTAAGAATTATGATAGTGTCGAGCATATGCATAAACACTTAGTTACAAAAGACGATCTTAATGCAGGCACATATCTTGGTAAGTATCCTTCAATGGTAAAGGGAGCTGTTAAATCATGGCGCATCAGTCAGAAGTAATTGAAACTAAAGGTCATCCATTTGTTGGTGTTCGCTGGCCTATAATAGGAAGTAAGGGAGATACATATCATGTCGAAATGGTCAACTACGGATTTGAGTGTAATTGCATTGCATATTCAAAGTGCAAGCATATCAAAGAGGTCGAGAAAAAAATCTCTAATCAACGCACTTTTTAGTTTACTTTTCAATAAAACTGTGGTATAATATTACTATAAAATGGAAAAGGAAACAAATGTATAAAATCGAAACTGACATCAATTACAATTCAACTAAACCGGAAATCAAACTTTTCGCAACAACCCACGGATGCGTTTTATCAAAATTCAAAACAAACGGACCGGGCGGTGGAAACCACCTCTGCGAATTCGCATCACATAACAAACATTTCATTATGGAATTATGTGACCAACTTGATATTTCACACTCAAAAATAACCTACAAACGAGTTATATAATGATTTTAATTGATTACAATGCTATTGCTATTGGCAACATCATCACTCAAAGATTGGACATTGATGAAAATCTAATTCGTCATATGATCCTCAACTCTATCCGTATGTACCGTAAAAGGTTCAAAAAAGAATACGGAGAAGTAGTAATTGTAGCTGATGGTTGGCAAAACTGGCGTAAAGAAGTATATCCTCAGTATAAGGCTAGCCGTCGTAAAAACCGCGATGCTTCTAGTCTTGATTGGAATGAAATCTTTCGTATTATCAATGATGTCCGCGAAGACATTAAAGAAAACTTTCCTTATAAGGTAGTACATGTTGGTGAATGCGAAGCTGATGATGCTATCGCTCACATTGCCTACAATACTCAAGAGTTTGGCCAGTATGAGCCTGTTATGATTATATCAGCAGATAAAGATTTTGCTCAGCTTCAAACAATGTCTAATGTCAAGCAGTATTCTCCTATGACTAAAAAGTTTATTGTAGAAGAAAATCCTAGGCTACAGCTTATGAATTTGATCTTATCTGGCGATGGTTCTGATGGTGTACCTAATGTACTATCAGACGATGATTGCTTTGTTGAAGGTCGTAGACAAACACCTTTAACTAAGAAAAAGAAAGAAGCTATTATGGTTGACCTTGAAGATGGTGAGCTATTATATGCTGCTTCATGGTATCGTAACTATTGCCGTAATAAGCAACTTATCGACCTTAAGGAAACACCTAAGCCTGTAGTAGAAAAAATTATAAATACATTTAAGGAACAGGACCCTTGTGATAATAAAGGTAAAGTCTTTCCTTACTTTGTAGACAAACGAATGAAAAATCTACTAGAATCTATAGAGGAGTTTATTTCATAATGGCTATGCTGATATATGAGATTATTGAATCTGCTTCTAAAAAAAGAACTAAAGCAGAAAAAATACAAGTTCTCAAAGAGAACAACACCCCGGCTCTTAGGGATGTCCTAAGAGGAACATACGACCAAAAGATTAAATGGAATCTTCCAAGTGGAAGCCCACCATATACCCCTGCACCTGCCCACGCAGCACCTGCAAATCTCCAACGAGAAAATAAAAAGTTCAGGTATTTTGTTGTAGGCGGTCCAGATATGTTAAAGGCCAAACGAGAAAGAATGTTCATTGAAGTCTTAGAAGGTTGTGATCCAAGCGACGCGGAGCTAGTCATAAGCATGATTAACAAAACACCAATTAATGGTATCAGTCGAGCAGTTGTAGATGAGGCATTTCCAGGATTATGTACACCTGAATAGATTAGTAGCGTGTCAAACCTAAACCATTATCGAAGCACCCACCTTCAACAGGAGGCAGGTGCTTTTTTACTTTAAGGAGTTAATATGCCAGTTATTCAGTTCGAACGTTTAAGAACAGATATTGAAAATCTAGAGACATACGAACAAAAACTCAAAAAGAAAGGAAAAACCGATCTTCTTAAAAAAATTCATGAGAAGAAAGAATACCTTAAAACCTATCTTGAAGGAGCGATGGCATGCTAAAATTAAAGGTTTACAAATAAGCCTAACTGTGGTATAATTAACTATAATTGAAATTGGAGCTATATTATGAATTTGTTTATTTTATCCACTTGTCCTATTGAGGCTGCACAGCAACAATGCGACAAACACGTACCTAAAATGATCGTGGAAAGTGGTCAAATGCTTTCCACGACTCATCGAATGCTTGATGGTACTATGGAAAAACGTCCATCTAAATCTGGTAAGACTATGGTCAAATACTGGCGTATGGAAAATAAGCATTACGAAACCACACTCTATAATGCAGTACATACTGCTCATCCTTGTACCGTATGGTCTATGGAATCTTCCGAAAACTATAAATGGCACTACGAACACTTTCTTGCACTATGCGACGAGTATACGTATCGCTATGGTAAAACTCATAAAACCGATAGAGTTCTACGTGACATCCTTAGTATTATGCCAGTGAATATGCCACAGAAAAACAAGTTGACAGAATTCAAACTTGCAATGAAATCAAATCCTGAATGTATTGCTCTTGGCGATCCAGTCAAAGCATATCAAGCATTTTATCAAACCAAGCAGGATCGCTTCAAAATGGTATGGACTAAGCGTGATGTTCCATCTTGGTTTAAGTATAATGTAAATGCATATATATAATATTATAGATTTTGGAGATAAGATGTATGCCTAATTATGATTTCCTCAACACTGTTACAGGTGGCACTGAAACTCATACGATAAAAATGGCTGAATACGATGCCTTTGTAAAAGACAATCCTAGCTTACAGCGTAAGCTAACTACGGTTGGTATGGTATCTCAGGCTAAAGAAACTTTAGCCAAAACCAGTGAAGACTGGCGACAGCATTTGAAAAATATTAAAAATAATAACGGTGCTGGCACCGACAATATTAAAACGTATTGAGGAAAATATGAAGGCACGCGATGGCAGAGGCTCTAATGGAGGAGCTAACGTAAAGATCACTGATTTATATGACTTTGACCCAATCACTGCAAATCAAGAAATAGCATTTGCTTCTTGGGATGAAGGTGATAATTTAGTGTTATCTGGTAGCGCTGGTACAGGTAAAACGTTTATTGCTTGTTACCTAGGCCTTGAGGCTGTACTTGAAAAAGAATACCAAAGGCTAGTAATTGTTAGATCTGTAGTACCTGTAAGAGAAATGGGATTCTTGCCTGGTTCTGCAGATGAAAAAAAGGACGTATTTTCGGCGCCATACAAAGCTATTTTTTCTGAATTAGTTGGCGACGTTGCAGCCTATAACAAGCTTATAAATAGTAAGCTTGTTGAGTTTGAGTCAACATCATTTATTCGTGGTATCACATATGATAACTCAATAATCATTGTTGATGAAATGCAAAATATGAACTTCCACGAGCTTGATTCGATCATCACTCGTGTAGGTAATAACTGTAGAATAATATTCTCTGGTGATTACCGTCAAACAGATTTTAAGTATAAGGATGAAAAGGATGGGATCCTTCAATTCCTCAATATTGTAGAAAGACTGAATAACTTTAGTGTCATTAACTTTGGGTGGGATGACATTGTGAGATCCGATTTTGTTCGTGACTATATTATGACAAAAGAAATGTTAGGCTATTAGGAGGAAATCAATGGCAGCAGAAAATTTCGATCTATCACTCGAAAGAATGTTAAGATCAGAAGGTGGATTTGTAGATCATCCTAAAGATCCAGGTGGTGTTACAAATTTAGGAGTTACAAAACGAGTATGGGAAGATTTTACCGGTACAAAAGTAACGGTAGATGAAATGCGTGCATTAACTGTGGCAGATGTCACAGAGCTATATCGTACAAACTATTGGAATCTTGTCAGAGGAAACGATTTGCCTCACGGTCTTGATTATGCAGTGTTTGATTATGCTGTAAATAGTGGCGGTGGTAGAGCTGGTAGACATATTCAAGAAGTAGTTGGTACAACAGTCGATGGTGGTATTGGTCCAAATACGATCCAAGCTATTAACGATTTTTGTGAAGAATATGGCACACTGGAATGTGTAGACAGACTTCTTAGTAAAAGAATTGAATTCCTAAAAGGTTTAGACCACTGGGAAACGTTTGGAAAAGGTTGGACAAACCGCGTTAATCATGTATGGCGTGATTGTGAAGTTATGATTAATCCAGACGATCAAAAAAAAACTGGGCATCAATAAGACAGCTTGAAAAGTTGCAGCCACGCTGGAGAAAAGGCCCAACAGCTAGAAAGCCTAATAAGCCTCCTAAAATGACTGAAGAACAACACGCATATTACATGTATCAAAAATACACATAAAACCTGAGATTTATTATGAAATTTGACTATCAGCCAGTTGATTTAGGCTATGAAGATTTATCAGCAAATACTACCAAAAAGGGGCGGACCTATACTGCTCCTGATGGAGCTAAATATCCTTCTATTACGACGGTACTTTCGATCCTTAGTGAGGATGCTATTAGGGCATGGCGAAAACGAGTGGGAGAAGAGGAGGCCAATCGCATTGGTTTTAGAGCTTCTAATCGCGGTACTGCTGTACATAGTATTGTTGAACGATATTTAAGGAATGAAGATACTACCGACTTTTTACCACATATTCAGCATAGTCTTAATAACCTTAAGCCAATTTTAGACGACAGATTGTCTACTATATACGGACTAGAAGTTCCATTGTATAGTAGACATCTTGGCGTTGCTGGTCGAGTTGATTGTGTAGCCATGTTTGATGGTGTACCTTCAATTATTGATTTTAAGACATCTAAAAGAATTAAGCAAAAGAAAAACATATCTAATTACTTTGCACAGATGGCAGGATACGCTGTCATGTGGGAAGAACGTACAGGTATGCCTATTACAAATACTGTTGTTATAATGGATGTTGATTATGAAAGGCCTTTAATATTCAAAGAACACCGCGATAATCACATTAAATTGCTAGAAGATACGATTAAAGAGTACCAAACAAGAAAATTATTTGGATAAAAATCATAAGCCATTGATTTTGTTAGAAACCTTTTTCAATTAAAATGCATTTAATGGTGTACAAACCATTAAAACTGTGGTATAATAGTACTATAAAATGGAAAAGGAAAAGAAAAATGTTTTATTATAAAGAAAAATTCACAAACGACTCAGAATATCTAAGATATGATGGTGAAATTGTGGCTCGATTTAAGTACTCAAAAGGTCCATTTACTAAAGCCAAGTTCAAGAAATTCTTGATCAACAATAAGCTTACTGTAAATTACTATAAAGAGTTACGTCAGCAAGGTCTTGCTCCTCTTGATGTATGGGAAAAGCTTTCACCATCATCTTATAGATCAACAATTGAAGCTTGGAGGAACAAATAATGGCTAACATATATTTAGACATGGACGGCGTTATTGCAGACTTCTTCGGTCTCTGGGCTGATAGCTGCGGTGCCGTTCACTGGAAGTCTATTAAAGAAAAAGAAAAATCTTTAATGGATTTACATAACACTGACTTCTTTAATAAGTTACCAGTGTTTTGGGATGAAAATGGTTATAATATTTCAAAGGCTATTATCAGAGAAACTCAATTTATGGCTCAACAGGCTGGTATGGGTTGGGGTATCTGTTCATCTCCTCTTCGTAACGATACAATGAACTCAGCTTATTGGAAGCGAGTTTGGCTACAAGATCATGGTTGGATGCCACAAGATATGGAAAATCTTATCTTTACCAGTAACAAACATAAGTATGCTAGGTGTAAACTTAAAGGTACACCAAACATTCTTATCGACGATAAGCCTGACAACATTAAAAAATGGATTGATCATGGCGGTATTGGTATCCGGTTCCAAACAGATAAAGATGACTATAATGAATATCTCTTAGATCAAGAACTACCTAAAGCTATAGAGATATATAAAAATACCTTATAGGAGATAAGATATGAAATGGCTGATCGTCGTAGCGATGCTGAATACGTCACCATCGCAACACACAGATATGTATGCATTTGTAGGTTACCCTTTTCCAAACCCTACAACATGCAAAGCATTTGTTGAAGTGAATGAGTTCCTTATTGTAAATATTGCTAGATCTCATTACGACGGTCAGCCAGTGGATCAAATTTATTGTGCACCGGCAGAATCTGTTTTTGAACAGATGGAAAAACTGCAGCAGAAAGGTGTTGAAGCTTGAAACAGCTTATATTTCAGGTTTACGTAGGTAAAAAATCTGCGCTATATGACCACTGCACAAATTCAGTAGCGGCATACTGTAAAGAGCATGATATAGATCATGTTATACTTACTAAGCCTAAACTAATGGTAAGACCTGATCCGTTTAATACTGGTCGTAGTAAAGAGGCTGTTGATAGACTAGGCTATCTTCCAATTTTTGAAAAGGAAGTGGCCTTTGAATACTTTGATGATTATGATCAAGTAGCTATCATAGACTCCGACATATGGATTAGACCAGGCTCTCCAAACATTTTTAATGAGCTACCACCTGAATTTGATTTTGGTGGTGTTGCTGAACGCGATATGCCAATTACAGAGCAATACGCAAGAAAAATTATAAACTATTCGCAAATGCAATATGGTAAGCTTCATGGTAAAGTAGATTTTATGCCAAACAGATTTGGCTACGAATTCTTTAACATGGGTATGATGGTAATGAATAAAGGCTTTCAAAAGCATCTTAAAGGTATGTCACCGAAAGACTGGATTACTCAACCGCAATTTAAGGATTTTGTTGATGGTGTTGGTCCGTGGAAATGGTCGACAGATCAAACGCTTTTGAATTACTTTATGAAATCATCACGTGTAAAAGTAAAAAATATGGACTGGAAATGGAACGGTCTGTTTACAGCCAACACTAATATCACGCAATGCCACTTTGTACATTTCTTTTTGAAAGATAAGCTACCTCAAAAAGGCGAGAACGTAGAGGAACTAATGAAACATGTCTAAAACTATCTTCGTACATATCCCTAAAAATGCTGGTATGACTATTCGGCATAGCACACAATTAAGAGATAAAATATTAGTTAATTCTCCTGACCGTCATAAGTCAAAGGCATATACAAAAGGCCTACATGAACAAATGGCAAAAACTGGTGATCATCACGGTAACGAGCATGCTCGATGGCGAGATCTTAATGAAGATTACCGTGAGTCAAATCCAGCATTTGCTGTAATTCGTAACCCCTGGGATCGTGTAGTTTCAAGGTATTTCTTTGCTAAAAAGGTCATTGAGGTAGAGCAAAAAGAGTCTAGTCGATATGCTAATACATCTTCATTCGAAGCATTTTTGGATGAAAGGTTTAAGTGGGGTGAAGAAGAATATATGTGGCATCGTGCTGTTAGAGGCTGGTATCCTGCTATGGATCACATTACCGATGAGCAAGGTAATGTACGCTGCGATTGCTTACGACTTGAAAACTTAAGTAACGATCTTATTGATTATTTTGATTTGCAAAATATGTCAAGAGCTAGAAATGTAACTGCACTAAATAAAGGTAGTTACAAAGATATGTACACGCCTCAAACTATTCAGATTATAGGTGATTGGTACAAAGCTGACGTTGACTATTTTGGATTTGACTTTGATACTTCTGCACAAAAAAACTTCTGGGAAAGGTCTTAAAATGAAACATTTACTTACTGCCGCTTGCATGATAGGAATATCTGGTTGCACTCCTGCAATAGCCGAAGCGATTACTGATCACTACAAAAGTGTAATTGTTCAAAAACCGTACACTGTTGAGGTGTGTACACAAGGAGGCGGCAACAATAAATCTGAAGTTCAGAACTTTCTTGAAGGCGCTATTGTAGGTGGAGCTATTGGCAACAATATTCCTGGAGAAAATAATGGCGGTGCTCTTGGTGCTTTTCTTGGCGGTGTATATAATACTGAAAGAAATAAAAATCAAGGCCCACAGTGTAGAACTGAAACACGATACGAAGAAGAACGACGTGAAGTATATAGCCACAGCACTATCGTCTTTACATATGAAGGCCGACAACATTCAGTAAATTTTAAGAAATGATAGGAAGACTATATAATGCTAGGTAAGCTATTTGACAAATATAAATGCGATAAAACCGCAAAGCACATGTATGATACGGTGTATGAGCCACTGTTTGAGAAACATAAAGATGATGAAATTAACATTCTCGAAATTGGTGTATTCAAAGGAGCCTCAACTATGGCGCTGCTTGAATATTTTCCTAATGCTCAAGTCCACGGCATAGATGTGTTTAAGAGAGTAGCTATTCCTGATACAGTATGCTATGGACAAGAAAGAGTACACCTTATGAGGGGTGATTCTCAAAACATGGCGATTGGTCCACGTGTACGATCAACATGGGGAGCCATTAAGTTTGATATTATTATTGATGATGCAATGCATACACCTGCTGCAAATATGAAAACTTTACATGCATGTCTACCTCTTCTTAACGATGGAGGTACATACTTTATTGAAGATGTATGGCCACTCGAAAGTATGACTACAAAGCAGCTAGCACATCCGTGGTTACAAAGAAATGCTCATGCTTACAATGCATTGGATAACGAAATGTTTCTTAAATCATTGGCTAATAGTAATAAAAAGATTACTAGGCACGATTTAAGAGATAAGACAGGTCAACCAGATTCTTATATTATTGAGTTAAGTTAATGAAAGCAAAAATTATTACCCTTAAAGGGCATAGTGGTAGTGAGCTAAACGCAGCTACATGTATTAAAAGCAGCAAAAAGTTACACAATACATTTGATATTGAAACCTTTGATGCTATTACACCTGAGCAAGTACCTCATATTATGAACTCAAATATGATCCAATGGACATATCCTCTTGAAGGTGTAAGAAATGATTTTGGTACAGGGCTAAAGCTTACAGCATATCCTACAGAAGTACCAGAAAAGCGTATTGCATGCTTTTTGTCACATTGGACACTATGGAAAGAAGTGATTGAAACCAATGAGCCAATGCTGATTCTTGAGCATGATGCTAAATTTGTACGCCATCTTGATCCTCAATATATTATTGATAGTAAGTTTTCCATTGTAGGAATTAATGATCCAATCGGTGCAACTCGTAAGGCTCGTACATATAAAGATATGATTCAGAGGGAAACCGATAGCATCATTTCAGTACCTCGAATCGATGAGTTTAATATTCCTCAAGGATTGGCTGGAAATAGTGCATACATACTTAAACCAAACGGTGCAAAACAGCTAATTGAAACAATGAAAGACACGGGCATTTGGCCAAACGATGCATTAATGTGTTATCAACTAATTAAACTTCTAGGTGTAACTACTCAATTTTATACCACAATACAACCAATGGAGTCTACAACAACAAGATGACCTCAGCATATGTAATTTGTATAAAAGATAATGTTCAATCCATGCAGGCTGCTGAAAGATGTAAGCAGTCAGGCAATAAGTATGGATTTCCTATTAGTGAATATCATGCTTGGACACCAGCAGATAATCCAATCGAAGTGTTAAATCAACAAAAGGGAGTGTCTACAGTTAACTTGGATGAGGTTTACTCTCGAACAGAAAACTGTGCTGCAGCATTCTTAAGCCATTTTAGTCTATGGGAAAAGTGCCTTGAGTCCAATAAGCCTGTTGCAGTATTTGAACACGATGCTGTACTTATGGGACCTGTTGATGATAGACTTACTCAAGGATTTGCATATAAGCAAATGATTAACATTGGTAAGCCATCATATGGCCAGTTTAGAACACCTGCTTTTATTGGCAGTGGACCATTAACATCTAAGAATTACTTTCCAGGTGCTCATGCATATATGATTAAACCAGCAGCAGCTCGTAGTCTTATTAGTTTTGCTAGAACAAATGGTGCAAATCCTACTGATGTATTTCTTGATAAGAGAAGATTTCCGTTTTTGGAAGAGTGGTATCCATGGGTAGCCGTGGCTAAAGATTCATTCAGCACAATTCAGGTTGAAAGAGGCTGTTTGGCTAAACACAATTATAATGAGGATTATAAAATTGTCTGAATTTGATAGAGCCTTCTTAACAGGATGTGATAAGAATACAGAATGGATGTTGCCTTGGTTTATGGAAGGCTTTAAGAAGCATAACCCTGATGCTAAAATATCACTTGCTGATTTTGGTATGAGTGATGAAATGATGGAATGGGCAGTAGCATCAAAGATGTTTCATTCTATTGGCCAAATGGATAAATCAACAAATACTCAAGGCTGGTTTTTTAAGCCAAGTGCAATGCTTGGTACACCTTATAAAGAGGTATGTTGGATTGACACGGACTTTCAAGTAATAGGTGACATGACTGAAATCTTTAACTACATTGAACCACAAAGGTTGGCTATGGTTGAAGATACTCCTTGGAGTAAGAGGACTGGCCAACACTGGCATAATAGTGGTATTGTAGCTTTTAGAGAAAAGCCACCTATCTTACATGAGTGGGCTCAAAGAGTACAAGAAAAACCTGAAAGAGGTGACCAAGAAACACTGCATGCTATGATGGACCCTTTGAGGAAAGCAATATATATTACAGATTTACATCAAAAGTTTAATTTTATGCGATTGATGATTATAGACAAAATGCCTAAACCAAAAGATCTAAGAGCAATTCATTGGACTGGTGGTAAAGGAAAAGACGAGATCAGGGATCAAATGAAAAAATGAAAGTCCATATTATAGGCAACGGTGATTCACATAACTTTTACATTCCTCAAAAAGGATTAAAGCTTACATGTAATCTACCACCGCGTGAAATTCCATTTGTATATGCCACATGTATTGTAGACTTTAAGATGTGTAGAGCTATCCATAAAGGAGAGATTGATCTTTCTGGTTACGACTGGGTATGCGGTGCTAGGCCTAAAAAATATACTGAAATGCATTCAGACTTTTATATAAAATCGGCTAAAAATATTAAAGAATTTTATTTGAACTTACCAAGATATGCGTCAAACTATACAGACTTTAACTGTGGCCACATGGCTACTCACTACGCAGGAAATAAGCTGCAGGCTGAGGAGATTCACTTATATGGATTCGACAGTATTTTCGACTTTAATCTTATATCTACAACAGACTTTGTATTACCTTCAAATAGAGATGCAGAAAATACATACAGATTGGCTAACAATTGGAGGCCAATATCAGAAGGTATTTTCAAAGAATTCAAATCAACACAATTCTTTGTGTATCACAAACACGACAAGCCTAAAATTACATTACCAGAAAATGTTGAAATCATTACCCCTAAGTAGTTTACAATCTAGTCATAGTATGGTATAATAGTACTATGATTTGGTTGGATATTACAGGTGGTAAAAAGTCAGAGCGCTCCAAAGTAGAGGATGCGTTCTGGTTTGCTTTGTCTAAACTTATGCCTCGTAAACAAAATTTAGATGTTACTATTAATTTGACATCCTTAAAAGATGCAGACGGATACTGTCATGGCATACCGGGAGGCGAGTATGAGATTGAAGTTAAAAAAGGACAAAGCTATCCAGACTTGATTACAACTGTATTTCATGAAATGGTTCATGTTAGACAGTATGAGAGAAGGGTAGAGATGGATGACACTTTACCCTATTTAGACCGGCCTTATGAACAAGAAGCGTATAAACTTCAGGAGGAATTATGGGAACTCTACAATCAGAAAAAAGAGAAAGTTATTACGACTATATGCTACGAAAGTCTCAGGAAGAAGACAAAAGACTCGGTATCGACCATAGATCTGACCGAACTCTTATCCACGAGCTCTCTGACAAAATTAAACGCCTAGAAATTGATATGGCACACTTGTTGAGAGCAGATGATTAACCTTACACCGTTTGAAAATACTGTACAACGTCTAAAAGACGAAGGTAAATATCGAGTGTTTAACGACATCGTTCGTGAGCGCGGAGAGTTTCCTAACAGTATTTGGTATGGCCCATACAACATTAAGAACATAGTAAACTGGTGTTCTAATGACTATCTTGGTATGGGTCAACATAAGGTTGTTATAGACGCGATGCATACTGCGCTTGATCAAACAGGAAGTGGATCAGGTGGCACCAGAAACATTGGCGGCACAAGTCACTATCATGTAGCATTAGAACATGAGCTAGCAAAATTACATAGCAAAGAGTCAGCTCTATTATACACCAGTGCTTATGTCGCCAATGAATGGACTTTAGTAAGCCTAAAACAAATCATTCCTGACATTGTATTCTTAAGTGATAGCAAAAACCATGCATCCCTTATTTCAGGCATCAAACACAGCGGTGCTGATAAGATTATATGGCAACATAACAATCTAAGTCATTTAGAATATGAGTTAAAAGAGCAGGCAGCTTTAGGAAGTACTCCTTGCATTGTATTTGAGTCTGTGTATAGTATGGATGGTGATATATCACCTATTGTGGAAATATGTAACTTAGCGGACAAATATAGCGCTGTCACGTACATTGATGAGGTACATGCTGTAGGGTTATATGGCGAGCAAGGCGCGGGGATGCTTGAGAAGGTAGGTGAAACTAGAGTTGATATAATTAACGGCACATTAGGTAAAGCCTATGGTGTACAAGGTGGTTATATTGCTGGAGATAGAACGGTAATAGATGCTATACGTAGTGTAGCTAGTGGATTTATATTCACCACAAGCAGTAGCCCTGTTATATGTGCAGGGGCTCTTGCATCAATCAAGTACTTAAAGGATCATAACAATTTAAGAGAAAAGCACCAAGAAAGAGCACTTAAGCTTAAGAGTATGTTAAAGGAAGTTAACATCGAAGTGCTCGATTCAGCATGTACTCATATTGTTCCTGTTATGGTACGAGATGCAGTGCGGTGTAAAGAAATAAGTGATATGCTACTTAATGATCACAACATATACATTCAACCAATCAACTATCCTACTGTGCCTGTAGGAGAGGAAAGGCTAAGGATAGCTCCTACACCTCTACATACAGATTCAATGATGCATGATCTAGTTGATGCACTAAAAAAAGTGCTATAAAAGTGCATTTAATGGTTTACAATTCAGAAGAACTGTGGTATAATAGTACTATAAAATGGAAAAAGGAAAGAAAATCATGTTAAATAAATCTCAAATGTCAAAAATCCAAGCCTTGTTTGTAGAAGCATCTGATGAGCAAATGCAAGAAATTGCTCGTATGTTTAATGATGCTCGTAACCTTAAAGCACATTCAGCTGCAAGGACTTATAGCATTGGTCAAAAAGTAAAATGGAATGGTAGACGCGGCTCAATGAGTGGCACTATTATCAAAGTTCTTAAGAAGAACATCCGTGTAAAGACCGAATCAGACGGTGTTTGGAATGTGACTGCCTCACTTTTAGAGGCAGCATAATGCAAGAAGGACCAATGAAAACTGCAATGGATGCTCCAACCGATGGAGTCATTCAACAAGAGTTTGTAACATACGTAGTGGCAGACAATAAGCGTGTCTATAAAAGAACAGTGACTCGTAAGTTTCATTCGAATGGTGACTATCATGACAGCTACACTAGTGAGCCACTTACATGGTAAAGCGTAATGCTATTAAATCTGGCGCTACTCAATATGTTGATAGCGATATGATTGAGCCTGATGCTGGTGATCTTGTTGAAAGGACCAATAGGTCTGAGTGGCATGACAATCCTTTAGAAGGCTTAGATCAGGAGATAGAGGAGCTAGCCCAAAAGCTCCAAAAGATCCGTCCTTAGCTCAGCTGGATTAGAGCAACAGCCTTCTAAGCTGTAGGTCGTAGGTTCGAGTCCTACAGGACGGGCCAAAAAGTCGAGCGGTATAACGCGGTTAGGCCAATAACGACTATAAACAAGACGTTGGCAGGAAATTATAGGGCGCCTTCACAAGAAAGACCCACCTGCCGGAGTGTAGCTTAGCCTGGCTAAAGCGCTACGTTTGGGACGTAGAGATCGTAGGTTCGAATCCTACCACTCCGACCATTATTTGGAGCAAAGTATGCAGTGGTTGCGTAAAAAAATTTGGAAGATTCTTTGGAAGATAAATAAGGAAATAGCTTATCGTAAAAGAGCTAAAGCTATGCGCGAAGCAGATCCCTTTATTTACGAAAGAGACGAATAATGCCTAAACTACACGTGTATGGAGACTCCTATGTAGAAGCTCCTCATCAAGATTATCTTGAACTAGTCAAAAAGGGCGAAGCACATGCAGCTTGGTATGCACAGGTTGCAACTGCATTAAATGTAGACGAAATGCATATGCACGGCAAAGCCGGTACTTCTAATGAATTCATATATGATCGATGGAAACAAAATCTTGATAGGATAAATGAAGGCGACTATGTTATAGTAGTTACGACTTCACCTTTTCGTAAGTGGTTCTTTGAGCATTTACCAGAGTTTGCAAATATAGGAATGCAAGGCTTGCAAAGAGTATTACAGCAAGAAGAAGTTAATGCAATAGCCGAATATGTAAAGTATTTAGAAAATCCTATAACTAGCTTAATCTCGCTTGACACTATCAGTCAGACTATTGCATTCAATTGCATGCAAAAGAATGTAGCTAAAGCCTTTATTATACCTGGCTTTGAGGACAGTGAATCATATACGTATTCACCATACGTTAAAAATAAAGGCAATTTAGGCATCCCTTGCTACCACGAATTCAGTAGTCAAAAGATATATAATAAGTGTATGGGTAGTAATAATCAGGTCGATCCAAGGCTTAATCACCTTAGTTTCGAAAATCATGACATCATGGCACGTAAGATTATGGCCTCTATACAGCTAGGTAAAGACCTTGATTTGACATCTGGATTTTCTAAAGACATTTATCAGACCGAACGTGAAGCAACAAGTATTAACACAAAGCATAAAAAGTACTGGGATCTCCAATATGATTATGAAACCGGCCAGCGTATTGATGTAAAAAAAGAGGTAGAAAAGAGAAAAAACGGTGTACAACCAGCAGATATTGTGATATAATATACTTATAAAATGAATAATGGAGTATAATATGACGATGCATTTGGTAAGAGGCATGACAAGCCTTAATTCTAAGAAGCGTAAGACTAATCGTAAGCCCGGTTGGGAAGCTGCTCAGGCTAAGCATGATGCTTGGTTACGTAAGATGGGTGCTCATCCAACTCAAATTAAGCAGCAAAAGAAAGAAAAGAAGCCATATGTACCGTCCATCGATCCCACAACGCGCCGCAGCACGATCCCGACGTCAGATGTCATCCCTGGTGCATGCCTCAAAAGATCCTCAAATCAATACACAGGAACCCTTATTAAAGGTATTGGACAAATGCATAAATCCAATGCTGTCCCCATCAGCTCACAAGCAGCCGCTGAAGAAATAGCTAGAATGAGGAGAGGCTAACATGGTATTTGAAGCGATTACATGCTTAGCCCTTAACATCTATTTTGAAGCTCGCAATCAGCCTACAAAAGGACAGATTGCAGTATCTCAAGTTGTAATGAATCGTGTTGAGAGTCCTGATTATCCTGATGATGTATGTGAAGTAGTATATCAAGGGCCTTCTCGACCAAGTTGGAAAGGTACTGGTGAAATGATTCCAGTACGACATAAGTGTCAATTTAGTTGGTATTGTGATGGAAAGTCCGATAATCCAAAGGATTTAGAGGCTTACGAGAAGGCACGGATGCTATCTTGGGGGGTATATAGTGGTACTATGGACGATCTTGTTGATGGCGCTCTCTGGTATCATGCTGACTATGTAACACCAGGGTGGGCACAATCTAAGAGACCAACAGCTAGTTACGGAAATCATATCTTTTACACATGGATGATGGAATGAACAAAACCTTAGAAAATCCAGACAACTATGCTAGTAGTTGGGACTGGACAGTTGCACATAGCGACTATCACTTTGATGATAAAATACAGGACAAGCCTGGCGATTACTTTGATGTAATAGGCAGGTTTGAAGGCGATTGGAAAGAAGAACGTGATCGACTTGTACAATCATGTCATCCTGTGAACTGGGCAACACGTAAACACTTTGCTGAAAAGAAAAAAGATCCTGAAATGCTTACTCAAGAAGAGTATGATATTGCTCAGGCAGGCGGCGATCCAAAAGGATTAATGCTTACTAACAAGAATAGCTTTGGCATATGGGATCAATATCCTACATTCTATAAAATGATGGATTACTTTCAGCTAACATCAGACGGTGTAAGCTTGGTAAAGTGGCAAGCACATGTACAAATGACCGGCCAAATGTTTAACATGCATATTGACAAGCTTTGGGATAGATGTCCAGAGGATCCAGAACGTGTTGTACGTATCACTATCATGTTAGATGATTGGCGACCAGGACACTTTTACATGTATGGAAACTGCATGTACGATAAGTGGCGTGCTGGAGAAGTACATGTATTTGACTGGAAGAATGTTCCACACTGCACTTCCAATGCCAGTAGTTATCCAAGGCCAGTGCTACAAATGACTGGTCTTAAGACAGACCGCACTAGAGAAATACTAGAAAACGCCAACCCACTTAACATATTCGAGATATAATGCAGAAAATAACAGTTAAAAATCGTCATGAGGATACACAAGGCTTTGAAGAAAATGATGAAGGCTATATATGGACAGGTTGTCTAGATATAGGCGAATCGAGAGTATCTGAGTGGAATGTTCTTGAAATGTATAATCCTCCCGGAGGCCCTTGGATCGAGATTAATACAGATCTTAATCAAATACATCCAGCTCTACACGGTACTGTAGCAGGCTTGACGAAAAAAGACGGCTTTATTCAGATAGAAATTATGCATAAGACTTGGTAACATATGGCAAGACTACTCATACTCACTGGTCCGCAAGGCAGCGGCAATCATCTCTTCAGTAAAATATTTGCACTTCACGACAAGGTGTTCGGATGGAAAAGCCTACTCAATACATATTGGGAAGGACATCATCATGAACCATTTGCAAAGTATTGGACTGATCCAGAGCTACTACACGAGTTTGATTGGACACAAAAAGAACACTACGTAACATCGATTAGTTGCCCTTACGTTAACAATAAACAGCCTCATATACCAAAATATGAAAAGTTTATTGAAATTGCTAGTCAATATTGTGAAGTATCTGTTGCTATACTAGGTAGAGATAGTAACATATTGCAGTATCAACAGCAACGAGTAAGGAAGAAACATACTACACCAATGGCTCTCGATGCCTTTCAACATCTACATAACCGTACATTTATTAGTCTAGAGCTACTCTATTTGTATAAGCATAGCTATCTAGAACAGCTAAAACATGATCTCGATTGGCCAATAGCATATCAGCATCCAGAAATAGATGAAATACTCTCACATGACACTAACGAGAAATACATTCAAGATGTAAACAACTATTGGCTTGACTCTGAAGTCCATCGAGCTATAGAACAGAGTGGTTACATATACAGACCGTGCATAGGCTCCTGTATAGCAAAAGTACTCGAAATTCGGTGAATACCGTTCGGAAAGGGATGGACACAGTGGACCTACTGACCGCACTGAGAGCAAAAAAGAAATAAAGTAGTGTACACAGAGGGCATTCTATGGTATAATAATAGAGGTAGTGAGGGGCAGGGATATACTATTATTAAAAAAAATCACAAGCCATTGAAAACAAAGGATATTTAATTGCACTTTTTCCTGTACAATCGGTACAAACTATGGTAGAATAGATCTATAAAATGGAAAAGGAAATACATTATGAAAATGACTGAAAAACAAATGGCCGATAGATTAGAACTCATTCGGTTCGTAGCTAAGAAGCGTGCTAACAAGGCTGCTATGGATGCTCGCAAATGGAGCAACACCACAGAGCGTAGTCGTAAGGCTGCAGGCAATGACGCTTATCTTACATCTCTTGATGAGAACCACAATCACTATACAGATGGTGAGAAGTATCTCGCTGAGCACTATGGTGATCGTCTTGCTGATCAAAAGAATTACGAATCTGAAGAAGGTTGGAACTAATCATGAATATTATCATTGGTATTATACTAGGTGTTGGTGCGATGTACCTGTTTCCTGAATTCTTCGGGACTGTACAGGAGTGTATAGCTACTAAGCTATAGACCACCCCACTAGTAATAGAACGTAATGACTGGATAGCTGGACCGGTGCTTTAGGGGTCGTGGCTATTTTTAGAGAGTATCAGAATGCGAGAAAAGGTTTCCCTATGGACTTAGAAAAAAAAATTCTCACGCGAAAATTACTGCTCGAGAGGTACGTTAGAGTTGTGGACGACGTGCTCCCTCTAGAGGATTGTAATACTCTGATCGATCTTTGCGACTCGACTATTACTGATAAACACCGAATGGAACGTAGAGGTTATCCTAACTGGCATCAGGTCAATATGAATACCGACACTCCAGATCATCCGCTCTTTAATAAGCTCACAATCCTTTTCCAAAATACGGTTGATGCTTATGCGGAAGATCTTGGAGATGCCGGTACACATATCAATGTACCTGAGTATCTCGAGTCTTTAAGAATTAAACGCTATTTAGCTAATGGTACAGATCGTTTCGATACTCACGTTGATTCTTCAAAAGTAGATACATGTAAACGAGAGCTCGCTATGTTCATCTATCTCTCAACGAATGAGAATGAGGGGTGGACAGAGTTTGATCCAGACCTTTCTTCTAGTTGGAAGATTGAACCGAAGGCTGGTCGCTTGGTGATCTTCCCTCCGTGGTGGATGTTTCCGCATCGCGGCTGGCCTGTAACAAAGAAGAATAAGTACATGCTATCGAGTTATCTGCATGTT